>ERZ1034680.5-NODE-5-length-222020-cov-124.540036_pt1 | contig 222020 bp, 220 predicted proteins | sample MGYA00520639_ERZ1034680 | MGnify/ENA primary metagenome ERZ1034680 (study PRJEB33766, sample SAMN09781760) | gut metagenome | biome: gut microbiome | host: Homo sapiens | place: Madagascar | study: EMG produced TPA metagenomics assembly of the PRJNA485056 data...
CTTCTCCCAAACCAAGGTATGCGAGAAGGCCGGCAACATCCTTTCCACTCAAATTAGTCAGCGTCTCATCCAGTGGCTGCTTGCCTGACAGCGCATTGTTAATGGTGGTGCTGAATTTCGGGTCATTGTTAATGGCCGCGGCAATTTCTTTCAGTGTGTCCAGTGTGGCTGGCGCACCGTTAATCAGAGCGGTAATAGCAGCCTGAACAAACGCAGTAGTCGCAATCCGCGTGGTGTTATTTCCTGCGGCAGGCGTCGGCGCTTTTGGTTCTCCGGTAAATGTCGGATTATGTTTCTGTGCATACTGGGTATGAGGATCCTGTGCGGCAATGTGGTTTCTCATCTGGTCATCCACATACAGCTTTAATTCCAGGACTTTATCATCCACGTATTTACGGGTCGCCAGTACCACTGACGGGTCGATTTTCAGCGTGATGGCTTCGGTGTTCGTGACAACCAGAATCATGCGGATAGTCTGGGTGCGTCCACTGCCTTCCTGCAACTGCGGTTTGTACGTTTCCGGGCAGTTTGCCACCGCAATGAGTACACCTTCATCATCATAAAGACCAATCTCACGGATCCAGAATCCTCCCTCGTTTTCAGGGATGATTTGCTCCGCAATAATCTGGCTCTGATTGTTAGGGTCAACACTCAGAAGATTCAGCGGTGCAATGCGTTTCTGGTTAATCAGTTTTGTTTGTGCAGGGTCTGGTGTTGGTAACACACCATTTGCATCACCAACGGCCATTTGCGTCAGATTCAGCTTACTGCCGAGCATCGTCGCGTTAGCCAGTCGTGCCGCGCCCTGATTAGTCAGAATGGCGTAGTATTTCACTGTCATGCGTTTACTCTCAGATTATCAATTAAATGAATGGCCGGGGCAGGGAAATAGTCCCCTTCGACAATAATGGACTCCGGGGTGTAGGGATAAACCGTCAGGGCATCGCCGTGATAGCATCCCGTACCAACGAAAATCTTTCCGTTCACACTCAGGCTGATCGCCAGCCCCGTCAGATGGCGACTTACTGGTTTTGCATCCGCAATAAGGCGCTCAAGTTCCTGATACATTTCATCGGTGATGCCCTGATCAAGTACTCCGACAACAATGCGAAATGTTCCCGGCTCCTCGTTGAGTTGCCACCACTCCTTTACTTCAATCAGGTAGCCGAGAGGCTCCACGGCTCTTCGCAGTGCGCTGATGGTCCCTTTGTGTCGGTGTATCAGCCATGCATCACGAATCACCTGTCGCTTTGTCTCTTCCGGCCAGTTGCGATCCCAGCGGTCAACGGAAAATGCCCAGGCGAGATAAGGCAGCAGATGCACCGGGCAGGTATCCGGCGACCACAGCGTGTTGAGGTCTACCGGAATGTCTGTAATGCGTGTTCCGATGGCTTCGGCACAACGCATGAAATTGCTGGCTGATGGTGGTAACAGTGAATTACTCATTGCGCCCACCTTCGCTGATGGTGAACGACTCACAGCGCGCCGCCTGTATGTCGCTGATGGCCATATTCTGTGTGGGTTCGATTATCTCCACGCGTTGCACACCGTGCACATGCAGTGCGGCAGCAATGGCGGACAACGCCACGTCCTGACCGATAAGCCCCTGCTCAGCCAGCCACTTCCTGAACGACGATTCAGCCGCCGCCAGAATAGGTTCGGATTCCGGGCCGGGGTAAAAGTACAGTTTTGCATTCAGCCGCCATGTCACGATTCTGGCGCTCTGTACAGTAAGGCGGTCGGCCACCGGGCGGGTATCCTCTGCATTCAGAACGGCGCGAACGGTATTAAGCAACGCCTCCGTTGCTGTGCCGTCGCCTTCAGTGGACAGGATGGAAACCGTCACATTTGCCGGAGACGGACTGATAGCCCGCGCATCACGCACCAGACCGCTGGCGCTGCGGGCAAAATACTCGTATGCACCTGACGGGCCAGCAACACTCAGGCCATCGTACGCCCGCTGCGCCCGCAGTCTCAGCGAGGTGTCACTTTCCATCACTGCGTCGGTGGTATCCGTTGCCGGAGTGATGGTCAGGCGCTTTGTGTTCATATTGCCCGCGAGGTTGTCCAGGTCTGTCCCGGCGCTGTGGCTTAACATGCAGGCGCGTGCCCCCTCATTGACCCGCTGGCGTAACAGCATTTCACGAAACGCTGTTGTCTGGGCGATAACGTTCAGGGGTTCCGATTCCAGCTCCAGCGCGGCGGAGACGGCTTCACGCTGTTCGGCGGGATAAGCCGCAATCATCATGGCCTTTGTGTCAGCCAGAATTGCCTCAAAGTCAGGCTCCGCGATGATGGCGGGTTCCGGTAACTGGGAAAGGTCAACGGCGGGCATGATTTACTCCCTCAGCGTGATGGTTAACTCAACATTCTGCATGGTCTGCATGACAGTGCCCGACAGCGTCACCCCGGCGCGGCCTCCCGCTTTCCAGACAACGTCGATGGCATCCAGGGCAATGCGGGGTTCCCATCGTGTCAGCGCAATCACGGCAGCACTCATGCATTGCAGACGCGTGGTGTTATTCATGGGTTCGTCAATCAAATCAGGCACAAGGCTGCCATATTCCCGTCGCATAACCCGGCTTGCCAGCGGGGTGGTCAGGATATCCCTGACTGACTGTTTCAGGTGCTCCATATCGTTCAGGTTTCCCGTCCCGTCCGGATTCATTCCTGTGTAGCGGGTTGTCACTGCGGGCCTCCTGTCGAATCGCTGCCGCCTTTCACGCCACCGTGTTTATGCGTATGCACGGTAATGCCGTTTGAGGTGAAGTTGCCGCCGCTGTGCGTGATATTGCCGCTCATCTTTCCTCCTTTTGTGACGTCAAGCGTCGCTGTTCTCAGAAGGTCTGTGCATTCCACGACAGGTGTGTCCAGTGTCACACTGACGGATGCCTGCAGGGTGGCCGTTTTCATGCCGCTGGCGCTCAGTGCGCCTGCGTCCGCGTCGTAGCGGAACACCGCGCCATCCGGCGCGCTGACCACGATTTCTTTCAGGCTTTTGCCGGGGGCCGGATTGGCATCACTCCACAGGCTGCCAATTATCATGGCGGTTTCCGGGTTGCCGCCAATGCAGGCAATTACCACCTGTTCGCCTGGTGATGGCGGCAGCCACACATTGAAGGCTCCCGCGCGCGTGGTGTTCCAGCGCAACCAGCCTGTTTCCAGTTCGCCGCTGCGAACGCGCACGCGCCAGGACTTCTCATCAACTTCAGAGATGATCCCGGTGCGGATGATATTGCTCAGCAGTCGCATGAGTTCTGCGCTCACCGTACAGCCTCCGCAATCCGGCCCAGCACCGTGTTATAAATCAGGCGCTCATCTGCCTGGCTGATACCCAGCAGCTCACGTACCGGGTAATCGGTGAAAATGCCCGGCGCAACCTGATCGCGCTCACCGTACTGATGAACGCGGGCAATACGTGCGGCTACGCCGCTGTAACCCACCGTCACACCGGAAGCATCTGCACGGGCTTTCAGGTAGCGGGCGGTGCGCAGTTTTACGAACATGGGGACGCGCTTTGTGCTGTCCTGGTTGATGCGCCGGGTGCGTATTTCCAGAAAACGGTCGATGTCATCCCGGTAAAACGTGCGGATATTATTTTTATCCTCATCCCACCCGGTAATGGTTCGCCCGTATTTCCCCGTGTCGTGATGCCAGTTTTTCAGCGTGCGTGCTTCGTTATTCCAGATAAAGCGAATGCGCTCCTGTATCCGGGTTACGCGGCGTCTGCGTGGTGTCCATGCGGTCCCGTCCGGCGCTTTCTGTGACCGGATACGTGCCTGCTGGGCGCGGCGTAAATCCTGTGCCAGCTTTCTGGCGATGTTATTGATGGCCTGCTGATTCAGGCTGTCGCGGATAGCCTCAAAGGTTTCATCCACGCGGGTGAATGCCTTATCCATCGCTTTCACCCCGCGTCACATCCTGGAATACATGCGACCAGTCGCCTTCGGAAGATGGCAGGCGGGGTTTTGGCTCCGGCAGGTGTTCTGCCTGCGGCGTGCCCTGACTGCTGCGCGTGATGCGAACGCGTTCCCGCAGAGGGAGCGTAAACAGGAGATCGGCGCTGTCATCGTCATTGATAACGGCGGAGAATTTGATGTCCTGATTACGCTCCGGATTGAGCAACAACTGTGGCTGATTTTCTGATAACCACGCCAGTAGCGGCAGCGTGAGGTCGTCCAGCTCCCCGGCGTAATCCATGACAAACATCACCATCTGATAGCGGTAAACAAACGAGGGCGTTTCTCCGGTCGTTTCAATGTTGCCGCTCTCCACGAAAATGGTGAATTTTTCCGGGTTGGCCTGACACCATCGGCATGAACGGGTCATGGCTTCACGCAGGGAATCAGTTTTCAGCATGGTTGTTGTCCTCGTTGTTCAGTCGTTGCAGTCTGCGCTGTTCCAGTAATTCAATGGCCCGTTTATCCGCGTTACAGGTTTCCAGTGCATCCAGAAGGCGGTCGCCCCATATACCGAGATTTCCCCATGTGGGAGTATCAGGGAAGGGGGGAGGCATTACTGGTATGGTCAGCGTCTGCGGTATAAGCCGGACTGACGGCGCTGGCCGTGGCGCGTTCTGCGTGCCTGCGCAACCTGTCAGTAAAACGAGCGTCAGGCAAAGCGTGGGCGCATTCATCTTTTGCAATATCGTTGCGTAGCTGTTCACGTCTGGCCTCTCCGTCCTGATTTCGCTGTTGATTTTCCACGCGGAGTTGCGCCAGCACCTGCTGCATATCCTGTACCCCGGTGCTGATGATATTCAGGGTGTCGACGGTACTTTTCAGGGCGCTGGCCTGCGCTTCGTTTCTGGCGTTCTCCCGGCCCAGCGACCACGACAGACGCATGGATGTTCCCCATGCGGCAATCAGAAGGAAAGCGACGCCCAGCGTGGGCCAGAGCTTCATGCCGGATAGGCTCCGTGTGGTAACTGAAAATGCGGTCCGTCTTTCAGGGTCTTCCAGTCGCCGCCCCATTCCACCGGAATATTCAGTTCCCGGCTGGCCTGTCTGAATGCTGCTGCGATTTTTTCGTACAGCGGCCATTCCCATGACACCTGGCTGCCGATATAAGCCACAACATCCACGGCATGCCCCGTAAGGTGGCGGCTGTTCATGGTCTGGCTCTTACCCGTGGCCACCAGTTGCTTCTGGCGGTAACGGCTGCGCAACCCTTCGGTGATACCAAAATCCACTTCCGAGATTTCCAGTGCCCGTCGGGTCACTTTCACCAGATCAGGATTTACGCCCTGCAAATTCTTTTCGCTCCGGCTGCTGAATTTAAATGTGTTGCTCATTCGTCCTTCTCCTTCACCCTGCGATTAAAGGCCGCAATAACCTTGTCGCGTGCTTTCTCTGCCCCCATAAAACCGATTGATGCGCCGATAAACGTCACGGCATCTTCAGGAAAACCGAAGAAGCGCAACGACCCGGCCACGGCCATGGCAAGAACGCCGCACGCCAGCGATCCCGTTACGGTCTGAACCAGTGTTCGTCCGTCATAAAGACTCATCAGCGCGGAAATGCTGACCGCCGCGCCTACTGCATACACCGTTGGCAGGTGGTCAAAGAGCCACGCAATAACCTGCTCTGTGATCCCTGTTTGAATGGTGCTCACTGCTACTCCCCCCACAACTGAATCATTTCTCGTTTCTTCTTCTCCGGCTCCGGCATCTCCACTTCCTGCCCGGCGTCCAGAAATACCTGTTGACAGAGTCCGGGGTTGGCATCCAGCACCTTTTCGGTGACGCCCTGCGTCGTGCCGTAGTACCGGAAACAGAGCGAATCCACGGTGTCGCCTTCCAGTGCCTTCACTTTCATCAGCACAGCTCCGCAAAGATTCGCGGGCGGCACAGAATGTCAGAGATGGCCCAGCTCACATCACGCCACAAATCCGATGTCTGTATATCCAGAGCGTCCGCCCGGCGGTCGCCCTTGTCCGTTGTGTCTGCATCACGATAACGCTCCAGAATCAGGGCGCGTGTGGCGGTATAAACAGCATTGCGCCAGTGCCAGAGATTGACGCTTTCTCCGTTAATTACGGGTGCCGGAACATCGGCCAGCGTCTGATGGCCAGCCGCCTGCTGTTCCTGCTGCCATGCTTCCAGCTCGCGGGTAACGTGAGCCACGGCCCCGGTGGCAGTATGCAGCAGGCGGGAGGTGGTCACGCGGCCCGGCAGTCGTACCGCCAGACGCAGCTCGCGCAGCACAATATCCGGCCAGAATGCACCTGCTGAAATGCGAGTGTCGCCATCATCGGTATCGGTGATGTCGTCCTCTGCGGGTCCTGGTTCAGTTCTGGCAACCATACTCATGGGGTTCACTCCTGAAAAAAAAATCGGGCGGTGGGTGCGCGGTGTAAACGGTCACGGAGTCAAACCGGAACACCGTGCACGCCGCCCGCTGACGGGGTCAGTCGTTAACCGCGCTTCGCCTTCTGCGACGCGGTGGTTTTTCGTGTTGCAGGCTTCCGCGTTGTCTTTTTACTTTTGCTGCTTTCGTCCTGCGTCTGCGGTGTGCTGGCGTCTTCTGGTTCGGCTGCGGAATCGGCTTTTTTCAGGGCGCGGGAAAGGGTTGCAATCTCGCGTTTCACACCTGCGTTCGGGTTCAGGTGCATTGCTTCGCGCATCAGCTTCAGTGATGAGGCCATGCTGTCCGCATCGGTCAGGCCACGACGGGCAAAGGCACACGCCTTGCATAATTTGGCGCGCACTTCGTCCGGCATGTCCTGGTCGGTGACAATCTCCCGGAGGGTATCCAGTGGTTCGATAAAGGCGGATAAATCCGCGTCGGCATCCGTCCCGGCCTGCGTCAGTACCGGGTTGCAGATTTCTTCGGTCAGTACCGTGGCAGCAGTACGGCCAAAGTTATCCGGCATAATGAGGTTGTGACGGACCACATACGCACCAATACGCAGCGCCAGCGGAAGATCGCCGCAGTCAATCGCCCACACCATCAGCGTGGCAATCACTTCATCCTGCTGCCCGCCGTCAGCCTCCAGCGTTCCCTCAATCCAGCCGGAAAAGTCCGGCAACAACTCTTTTTTGATGGCGGCTTTCGCGCTTCTGGCCTGTACGCCCTTAAGCCGGGCCTGTGCCAGACGCAGACGATACAGCACCTCTTCATGCGCGGTACGCGCGGCGTGGTCCACGCCTTCATTCGCCCGGCCTGCGCGCTGTGCCATCACGTTCTGCCAGTGTTGCTGTGCAGGAGTAATCATTTTTTCTCTCCGTTACAGGCGGGCATGATGCCCGCCGTGAGTTGATTAGCTGTCGGCGAACTTCAGGCCAGTGACCATCGCGCACTTGCCATAGTCTTCAACGACATAAGCGTCATTGATGGACTGATAGGTGGCGATGCGGTTGTATTCCGGTTCGTCTTTCATCAGACGACGCATTGAACCTTTCTGCCAGTAAATCGACAGGTTGTTGAACGAGGTGATCAGCATCGTTGCATCCGGGAAGAACGGCGCAAGGAACACGCCCAGCCCGCCAATGGTGCGCGATGACAGGATGAGCTGCCCGGCAAGTAATTCCGCATTGGGATTCTGGCCGCTGATGCTGTTCAGCACGGGCAGACGCAGCGAGTTAAACAGGTTGCGCCCCATAATCACCACGAGGTCGTCAGCTTCCTTGTGCCATTCATCCAGCAGGGATGAACGCGCGTCCTGTACCAGTGCATCAGCGTTCGCATACTTACCCGCGTGCGCCACGGTGTTGTCCATGTTGCGGGAGGTCAGCGTCACGTCATTCATAACGCGTTCGCTGGCGTCGGTTCTGATGTGCTCCAGCCAGCCCACGTTAACGTCCTGAAGCAGCTTGTTGGTGCTGAAGTTGGACTCATCCGCGTGAGACGTGCCGTTGAAACCGATCATGATGCGGTCAAGCGCCACCTGTCGGGCAATCTGTGCGCTGATGCGGGACTGAAAATCAGGGTGTGCCGACCAGGCATCAAGCTGCGGATACGAAATAAACGTGTCGTAGTTCACCTGTTCGCACTGGTATTTGCGGTTTTTCAGATCAACCACATTATTCGGGTTACGGCGTTTTGTTCCGTCATAACTGGTATTCGTGCGCGCAATTGGTCCTGTGGTATCCAGGAGGATTTTTTCGCCTTTCTGGTCGGTCACGCCGATCACGTTAATTCTTTTCGTAAATTCGGTACTTTCCTTTGAGGCGTTTTCAAAACGCTGCTGCACCGCGGGTTCCACGGTAAATCGCGATACCAGTGCAGATACCGGGATATTGTTAAGCGACGCCTGCTGCGCCATATAGCAACCCAGCTTGTTGCGGGTAATATCTGACATCACCAGATTCATAAAAAATTTGCTCCTTTGTCTTATCAGAAGTCAGCCAGCTGGTCGGAGGCTGCGCCCGTTGCGGTGAACCGGTTCTGCGGATCGCCGTCCTGCGTGCGCAGTTTTTCCTTCAGTGCTGCCAGCTCTGTGGTCAGTGAAGTGATTTTCTGGCGGTCCTGCTGATGGCGGGTTTCCAGTGCATTAAAACGGTCGATAATGTCGGCCTGTGACGTTGCGACGCCTTCCACCGCTTCCTGAATGCGGGAAAAACTGGCGTCATCCGCTTTGCGGCCACGGCCAATAATCCCCATTACGCGGTTAAACCACTGGGTGCCTTCTTCCTGGCGTTGTTCTGCCATTTCGATGATTTCAGACTCGATGGCTTCGGAGATAAGCGGTGCTTCACCCTGGACACTGTTGAACGTCATCACCGCCTGACGTTGCTGTGCCGTGAATTTCAGGCGCTCAGTGCCCAGGCTTGCCGGGGTGTCGGTCATCGCCAGCCCGACCAGATAGGCGCGCCCGTTAACGGAGAACTGCGGGTGCAGTTCGATACTGGAATAGATTTTCTTGCCGTCCGCGACAAGCTGCTTCATGCGCTCGGTCGGTTCGATTTCTGCATACAGCGCAGTACGTCCGGCCAGCGGGCCTTCCGTAATATCTTCCGTACTCAGCGCGGTGACATCGCCCATTGCGGAAAATTCGCTTGACGGGCATGGCGAGAGATAGTGCTCAACGTTCACGCGGGCGGCGTAAACATCCGGGTTGAAGTTCTCGGCGGCTTCACGCAGATGCACCGGACTGATTTCGCGGCCATCAACAGTTGATCCGGAGACAGCCACGCGAAACTTTTTGCGGGATGTCTTTTTTTCATTAGCCATAGTTTTTGCCCCTCTGACTGGTTCTTCAGTCATGATGGCAAAGCGTAACAGGCTGATACAAAGGGCTTTTGTTGTAAGAAAACGGCCAGAACAGGGGATTAAGGAGAACGGTTTCGCGCGCGGGTAATCTTCCTGTAATTACTCAGGGGGAGCAATGATTCAGGACGCTTTTGTGCGCCAGCGTGCGCGGCAACTTTACTGGCAGGGTTATCCGCCCGCAGAAATATCACGTCTGATGGGAATAAACCCGAACACGATTTATGCGTGGAAAAAACGTGACCAGTGGGATGAAACGCCACCCGTGCAGCGTGTCACGCAGTCCATCGATGCGCGCCTCATCCAGCTTACTGAAAAACAGAATAAAACAGGCGGTGACTTTAAGGAAATAGACCTGCTGACCCGGCAGCTTAAAAAACTGCATGATGGCCAGCCGGATGCGACGGTCACAGGAAAGAAAGGCCGGGCGAAAAAACTCAAAAATCATTTCACGCCGGAACAGATTGCCGCACTGCGGGAAAAAATCATCAGCAGGCTGGAGTGGCATCAGCGGGGCTGGTTTGACTCCCTGACCCTTTGCAGGGAAGCCGGGATACGTAACAGGATGATCCTGAAATCCCGACAGATTGGGGCGACCTGGTATTTTGCACAGGAAGCGCTGCTGATGGCGCTGCGTGACGATGTGGCGCAACCTTACCAGCGTAACCAGATTTTTTTGTCTGCGTCGCGTCGTCAGGCGTTCCAGTTTAAAAGCATTATTCAGAAGGCCGCGGCTGAAGTTGATGTGGAGCTGAAAGGGGGCGATAAAATCATCCTCTCCAACGGCGCAGAGCTGCATTTTCTCGGCACTTCTGCTGCGTCGGCACAGTCCTATACGGGCAATTTTTATTTTGATGAATTTTTCTGGGTCAGTCGCTTTGCTGAACTGCGCAAGGTGGCTGGCGCTATGGCAACCCTCAGCGGACTGCGGCGCACCTACTTCTCCACGCCATCCACCGAAACGCACGAGGCATACGCCTACTGGAACGGCGACCGCTGGAACGAGAAAAAGGCCTCGCATAAACGCCAGCGTTTTTCTGTGGACTGGAAAACGCTGCATAACGGGCTTATCTGCCCTGACCGGACGTGGCGGCAAATTGTCACGCTGGAAGATGTGGTTAATCACGGCTGGAAACACACCGATATTGACGAAATCCGTGATGAAAACACCGAAGACGAGTTCCTCAATCTCTATATGTGTGAGTTTGTTCGCGAAGGGGAATCGGCATTTAACCTGAATATCCTGATTGGCTGCGGTGTTGACGGATACGACGACTGGAAAGACTGGAAACCTTTTGCTCCCCGCCCGATGGGGAATCGTCCGGTATGGATTGGGTATGACGCAAACGGCAGCAGTGGCAACGGCGACAGCGGCGCTGTGTCCGTGGTGGTTCCTCCGGCTGTTCCTGGTGGCCGTTTTCGAACGGTGGAGACGCGACGCGTTCAGGGGCTGGAGTTTGAAGAACAGGCCAGAGTCATTGAAGAGTTCACGTATCGCTACAACGTGGAACACATCGGCATTGATGTGACGGGCGGGAACGGGGAGGCTGTTTATCAGATAGTGAAACGGTTTTTCCCTGCTGCTATTCCGTACACCTTCACGCTGTCATCAAAACGGTCGCTGGTACTGAAAATGCTGCAAATAATGCGTGCCGGGCGGTGGGAATACGATCGCGCCGAACGCGAGCTGGTCGCGGCCTTTAACGCCGTGCGTAAGGTGAAAACACCGGGCGGCTTTATCACTTACGAAACGGACCGCGCGAGGGGGATCAGCCACGGCGACCTTGCGTGGGCAACCATGCTTGCTGTCATTAACGAACCGATTGGCGGCGAAGGAGAAAACGAGCGTTTCACGGTTATGGAGTTCTGATGAGCAGAAAAAATAAAAAAGTGCGCATGAGTTCACGCATTGATCTCGCTGATGCGCTCAGGAAAGAATCGTCGCTCAGTGCATTCACATTTGATGGTCCTTATCGCCTGACCGGGCATGATTTGCTGGACAATATGTACTGTGCTGATAACGGGCGGTGGTATGAAACCCCGGTGGACTGGTACGGTCTGGCAAGAGCTGCCCGGCAAACGTCCTGGCATCAGTCTGCGCTTTACTTTAAGCGCAATGTATTGCTCGGTTGCTATATTCCGCACCCGCTGCTTTCCCGGCAGGATTTCTCGGCGCTGGCGCTGGACTGGTTTGTGTTCGGTAACGCATTCCTTGAGCTTCGAAGCAATATGCTCGGCGAACCGCTTAAATTACGGCACGCCCTGGCGAAATACATGCGACGCGGAAGCGATCTTGAATCATGGTGGTATGTGCAGGATGGCAAGGACGCGTTTCAGTTTCGCCCTGGCAAAGTGTGCCACCTGATGAATCCGGATATTAACCAGGAAATCTACGGCATGCCGGAATATCTCGGCGCATTACTCTCGGCCAGCCTGTCTCATTCGGCGGACATGTTCAGAAAACTGTATTACGACAACGGATCCCACGCCGGGTGCATCATCTACATCGGTGCAGCGCAGGTAAACCGCGAAAGCATGGACTCCCTGAAAGAAACGTTACAGGGTGCGCGTGGTGGTGGTGCATTTAAAAACGTGCTCATTCATGCGCCCAACGGTGGCAAAGAAGGTGTGCAAATTTTGCCGTTCCAGCAGATCACAGCAAAGGATGAGTTCATGAATGTTAAGGCGGCATCCCGTGATGATGTGCTGGCTGCGCACCGCGTTCCGCCGCAACTGATGGGGGCGATGCCGGGTGAAAAAAGTGCGTTTGGTGATGTGGAGAAGGCCGCGCGGGTTTACGCAATTAACGAGCTGATGCCCGTCATGGAGGCCATGAAGCACATCAATGACTGGCTTGGCGAAGAGGTGATCCGCTTTAACCCTTACGCACTGTTAGATACCCAGCCCACATCCTGACGCGCTTCGCTTGTCTGCTGCTTCGCCGGGGCATAAAAAATTTATGCCCCGACTCTCCAGCTCCTGTATCAATCAGATAATTTCACGACGCCTTCCAGTTTATCGCCACCATCGACGGTCAGACTCTTACGCAATCCTACCGCGTTGACTGTATGTTCTCGCCGCCTCAGTGCGATTTTGACGGCCTTACCTTTCCCCCCATCAAATCAAAAGCCCTCACATCTTTTTCACGCTCAGCGTGAGAAATATGGCCATTCTGTTGTGTCGCTGCGACATCGCTCAGGGAATGCTATTTACCCCCTGAAACGCGGGCTGTTCCCCCGTCACCTGCGCGCAGAAAAAACGCGTTTTTTTGTGCACGCACGGATCCTTGACGGATCCAGCCGCCACGCGGGCCGGAAGGGCAAAAAGTCGTTCAAAAAAATTGTGCAAGTTTGTGCACTATTGTGCAGTTTGAAAATGAGCATATATTTAACACGCGCGTTAGCTTGAGTTGACTAAAAATTTCAGTGGATTGGGCGAGGTGAAACTATAAACGCAAAATCCCAGTGACTAGCTAACAACAATCCCAGAGTGTGTTTGAATCTGGAGGGGTTAATATGAAAGATTGTTTGACAAATTTGATGTTTTCTAAATGCGTTAACCACTATGAGGCGGAGAGTGCATCTCCGCCTTTGTATGTGCGTCGGGCATGGCACGCTCGTTTCGTTTGTGCGCCCGTTCAGGGTTTCATTCTCTGATATTCAGTCAGCGTGGATAAATTAACTTGAATTTGAGGAAGTTTTGTTTAATCCAGTCTTTAACATTTTCCCTTCCCTGAATACCTGATGGTAAGTGTTCGTGAATCATCCATTCGACAATGAGTTTCTCTTTCAGGGAGTATGCCTTAAAGGAATTAAGCATATTTAGTACTTCATAACCCTCTTTGCGGCTAAACCGATGGCGGTCAGCAGCGGTTTTCGTGGGATCATCTCCTGGCAAAGCAGTCCAACTGTAATCGTCATAAAATAAATCGCTTCTTTTAATATCGGTCATTTGATTATCCTTTTCAGAAGAACCACCTCTCCAACTATTGTTGAGGTGGTGAAAAAGCAGAAATCGTTATGCAGCTTTGAGCAGTGCGCTGCTCATTGCATAGTCGTACCCAAGCATGTATGCCTCAAAGGCGTCTTTATGTCTGACTGTGCCAGCCTGGCTATATGGAATATTTGCCAGGAAGGAATCATCTTTAGCTTTAGGAATACCGATCATTGCGTGAAGTACACCAAGCTCGTATGCGCAGGCAGCGCAGCGGTGGCGGCCTGTCTGTCCCTGGTTATCGGGAAGGTGTGAGTATTGGGGGTTGTATCGGTGGGAGTTTTTACAAATCTTTATACCCATATTTGATTTACCTCAATAAAATGAGGTGTTCACCTTTACATGGGCACACGCAGAAAATACGATTCCGGCGAGCTCAAGAGGTAGATGACACCTCGATTTCTTTGGCGCCCCAATAGTTACCGCTATTGGGGCGTTTTCCTATGCATGACACACAAACAAAGTGGTCATATCGTGATCGATCCTACAAAATCCCATACAACTGTCAAGGGTATTGATCGTTTTAATCGATAGATAAATCAATATCTATCTGTTTAACAGATCGATTATTAGGGTAAACATGAAAAAACACCCGTGAAGGGTGTTTGTAGGTTATTCTGGGAAAAACTCCTGAATGTTCCTTTTTAACTGGCTCTTACTGTGACTGTTTTCTGTTGCAGATGTGCCAGTATGCTTGTTTCGGATGTTATTTCTTGGTGGTATTGCTTCCTCTTCCTGCCATTCAGCCAGCCAGTAAGCAAAGGCGGGATCGCTTTTAATAAGCGCCAGTCCAGCCAGAAATGCCGCGCGTTGCGCGCGGCTGCGTTCGGAGGCTGGCAGGCTGTCGAGATAATTACACGCTTCTCGTTCACTCTTGACGGCTGCTGGCTTCAGATAGAAACTTATCCGTCTGGTTGGAGTCGTCATTGGTTTACTCCTTGTCCATTGCGTACAGCCCATTAACCAGAGCAAACTGTGGCACCCCGTCCGCGATGAAAGTCGCATTAACTCCGCAGGCTTCGCGGATAGCGGGTGCCACAATCTCCGCCCCGCCACCGACAACCATCACCCGCCCGTAACCCGAAAACCCCGCCAGCGCGCGGATCACTCGTTGTTTCAGTGTTTCTTCCTTTTCACGAATAACCGCCATCAGGCTGGCGTAATGCGCGTCATTGTGGATGTGCTGGCGCAACCAGGCTTCATCATGGCGATGTTCGATAATGGTATTGGCGATGTGGTGACTGGTGCGCATACCGTTAGTGGCCATCACCGACAGTACGGCATCGGCCATCAGAGAAACGCCTACGTGTGGATCGCAAAACACCTGGCTGATACCTGCCAGTTGCCCCTGAACCTTTGCCACATCCAGCGTGGTTCCGCCCAAATCCACAATCAGCAGGGATTCAAACGGACTCATGTCAGCCAGTGCCTTAAAGCCAGCCGGAATGGATTCAGGCATAACCCGCACGTTACGGATAGTGAATGCTTCGCCGTTCTGGTACTCCACCGGGCGCATAACGTTCGCTTTTTTGCGGTTGATGTTGGCCATGTCCGGCTGTGCGTTTGTGTCGAAATATTCGCTCAGTGGCAGGGTGACAACCACATCCACTTCCTGTGGTGTGATGCCTGATTTGACCAGCGCGTGATGAATGGCAATGACATTCACATCGCTGTACTGGTATTGCGTGTCGGTCGTCTGGACAAAGCGATCGCTGACCGGATCAAAACCATAGCGCACGCCATCAAGCATGTAGTTCGCGGGCTGCGTGCCACCGAACGGCGCAGACCATTCCGACTTGAAGCTGTTTGGGCTGATGGCGTTGCGGCGTTCGCCGTTCTCAGTCCATGCCAGCTTGATGTTGGTGGAGCCGTCATCGATACAAATTTTCATGTCGCTTTTCCTTATGTTGATTAATTAATCGTTTACGGGATTCTGAAATCCCGTTTTTGCCTGTTTTATGCGCGCTTCATATATCGCGGCGCGTTTTTTGCTCATTTACGGGATTTGTGAATCCCGTTTCTGTCTGTTTTTTGTTTCCACTGGTCAGGCCACCCCGCAGCAGGTCTGCTTTGCGGCGGGCGCGTTCAGTGGTTTCACTGATTCTCTGTGCGTGCTCTGCGTCGCGGATGGCGCGCAGCATGTCAGAAAGCACGGTAACGGGTGTTTTCATGGTGTTCTGGTCTTGCTGAAGTGTGGATGCCAGGCGTGCGGCGGCTTCGGGGTCTGATGTCCCCAGCTGTTCCAGATAGCTGGCGACCGGGTTATGGCGGATCTCCGTACTGCTTACGCCGTGGTTACGGCTCAGGCGCTGCCAGAGCTGCGTGATCCGGCTGTCCGGTCGGGTATCCGGTTTGCGTACAATTTCAAATCCCTGCGGTGCAATGTTGCTGCCGTCAACGTACAGACTGCCGCCCCGTAACAGGTGCTGCATCTGCTGTTCACCGATATGCAGGCCGAGAGATTCAGCAGACTCCCGCCATTCTTTAGCGAGTAGTTCGTGGTTATCAGGCAAAGGCCGCTGCTGTTTGCGGCTCTGTGTCCAGCTCTGCATTTCATCACGGCTGTTTTTTGCCTGTTTGTCACGAAGCGAACGCATCAGCGCCCGGCGTTCGTGCCGTTTCAGTGAGCGCATCCATTCGTTCACTTCAACGCCGTCAGGGAGCTGCGGCCACGGTGCTGGCCGTTCTTCCGGCTGTTCTGTCCCGTTGTTGTCCGTTTCCTGTACACGGGGACAGTTATTGCCACGAGTCCAAGGGGCGGCAGGGCCGCCCTGAAGGTCAAAACCATTTTCGTGGGCGTTGTCTTCTGGTTCTGGTTTACGTCTTACCAACTTCCAGTTATCCGGATGCGTGCACACACGGGAGGATTCCCCGATGAGTGGTGACCAGATCCCGTAAATCTGTACGCTCTGTTCGCCGTAATCGTTCAGCTCATCTGCGAGGTCGTAGGCGGTGCGAATCAGGTAGTCCTTGCGTGGAACAAGCACGCCACCCTGTTTTTCAATGTAGGTGGCAAAACACCCGGCATCGGCGGCAGCGAGTACCGCATCCATTGCATCATCTTTCAGCCGTTGCGGGCCTTCCGGATTGCGTGCCATCTGGCTGGCAAGGCGGCGCAGTTCACGCCACACCTGACGGGAGGGGATGCCAAAGAACTGGAACTGACGGACCCGGTGAAGGCGCGCCCAGCCGATGGCGCGCTCCACGCTCTCGGCCATTGATTTTCCGGTTTCGTGGTCAACGCGTGGCTTGCCCGTTTTCGGGTCGATGCCATCCACGGCGCGGCTGTCCAGGTTCTTTCCGATGTAGGTAGCGATGTAGCTGGTTGGTGTGCCTTTTGAGCCGTCGACATACTCCGCCTTAAAACGCGGAGTTATGTCATCGCCCAGCTCGTGGCGGTCCTCCTGAATGGCAATATCGCAGACGTGGGACACGATGGTTTCAATCTCGTCCGGATGTGCAAAGACCATCATATGCCAGTGCACAGTGCCGTCATGGTGAGGCTCCACCGTGCGGATGCCATACCAGCGCAGGCCGTCGCGGTTCAGTTTTTTGCGGACCGCCGCAAAAAACGTGTTAACCAGGTAATCGCTGGAGTCGCGCATGGTGGCCCCGTTCCATTTGGGGTTCGGATGACCGTTCTCCGTTGTTGCGTGGTATTTTGACGGGCAGGTGACGGTCAGAAACACCGCTCTGTCGCCACGGGCTTCGGCCAGAAGTTCCAGTCCCTTCATGGTGGCCATCATTTCTGCCTTACGGTGAACCGGGTTACTTACTCCCGCGTAATACACCGTCTCGAGATCAATCGTGAACCCGTCTTCATTTTCCAGCGTGAAACTTTTCAGGAAATCGCGTGTTTTCTCGCGCTGTGCGCGAAACTCGCTTAACGCGTCCTGGCTCAGATAGGGCGATGTTTTTCTGGAAACCAGACAGGCGGCGCGGAGTTGTTCTTCCCGCCACTCGCAACGTAACAGCCACAGTTTGCGTTTCCACCATTCCGCACAGGTCAGGCGAAGGATTGCGCCCGGCAGCAGCTCCGTGTCTGGTTCGTTCCTCCGGTCTTTGTCTGTTGTCAGTGCGTCATAATGTGGAGGCATGGCGTGCAGGTGTAACGCCATGCGGGCCAGCATCTGATACGCCTTCAGCGTTACATCCATGGTCAGCTCGCCATCGGTCGCGCCAAAGCCATCGCAGAGTTTTTCGAAGGTGCTGCTGAACATCGCCGCCGTCATGGTGGCCAGCGTCTGTATCTGGTGTTTGTTGAGCTGCGGCAGGTAAAGCAAATCGTCCAGGCGTTCGCGTCCGGCAAGGGAGCGATAACCCGGTGTCAGCCAGCGGTGATCGGTGCGGTCCAGACGTTCGAATATTTTGCGCAGGGTTCCGCGTGCATAGCGTTCCGCCTGCCAGCTCTTTTTGCCTTTCCGGCGATCGGCTTCCTGTTTTTTGCGCAGGAAGGAGAGGTGGCGAATAAGCGGATCGCGCAGATAGGACGGCAGCAGGCGCAGCGAGGCCATGGCTTCATCCACTGCGCCGCGTGCCTGTTTTCTGGCGTCTCCTGCCAGTGTGATGGTTTTGTCCTGTTTTTCCTGTGCGTCCAGGCTTTTATTAATCAGGTTGCCCAGCGGCGTGGCGGAGAACGCCGCATCAGCCATTTCCTTGCGGCGCTCGTTCTCTGCCCGGTAGGCATCCAGCCAGGAGGAAAGCGCGGATTCAGGAGCGGGGATCCCCGTTCCTTCACGCCCCACTGCGTGGCGCGGTTGTTGCCAGTCCCTGATGTACTCTGCCGTCATAGTGATTTACTTCGTCATGCCATTCAGGGTGTCGCGGCAGACGGTAGCCAGCCGCTGAATTTCCAGCACGGTGTCTTCTGTGTCGGCATAGTGATGTGTGATGCGGATGCTGTCGGCAATCACATCGACGATCGCAGAGGATGGGCGCTGGTAAATGCCAATAACGGACGGGGTGCCACCTTCAATACGGTAAAGCCTGTAATTTCCCTCGTGGCTGTCAATCATGTAACGACCATCAATAACAATCTTTCCGTCAGCGAGCTGCGGTACAGGCAGGGATTTCAGGTACATGTCATAACGTTCACGCACGCGAACGGCAAGATCACGCTCTGTGTTGAGCAGGTATTCAAGAAAGTCGTTGGCGAGAATCATGCTGCGTTTCTCCTGGTCACAGGTGTGTGACGTGTTCATGTTGTTGTGAGTGGATGAGTTGTCCGCATTCCGGAGTAACGTGGTATCCATCCAGAACAGGGCGACATAGCCCAGTTCTTTAAGCTCTTTGCGGGCGGCGTGTTGTGACACAGCGGTAACAGCGATAAAGCATTCTCCTGCCTGTAAGTTGTCGCGATGCAATCCGCTGAAGATATAGATGTTTTTATGTGTCATGGTCTTATCTCCGTGACAGGGATGTGCGAAGGCCTCCCGCCGCAAGGTGCAGGAAAGGCCCGGAACAGGAATTAACGGAGTTTGTTTTGCTGCTGGATGAGCTGCTGAAGCTCGTACAAATCATCCGCCAGATAGCTAAAAACAGAGGCGGAATAAGTGTTTGATAGCGCATGACTGCGCTCATGCAGCATATTGATGTGCATGATTTGCGCGACGCGTGATGCGCGGAAAAGTCTGCGGTTGATTTCAGTCTGGATGTGACGACGCTCCGCGATAGCGCGGTGCTGTTTGCGGTTTGCCATGGTGTGGCCTCTGTAGTTGCAAGTTTTGAAAACTCACCATCCAGAGGTGGAAAACTCGGGGTGGTGAGACGTACAGGGTTTCCACAACCGGCAACTACAGAACCCGGCCCGACCGAAGTCGGCCCCGTACGCCCCACCATAATTCGTGTGCGAAAAAGACGTGGCGATACAGTACACACAAAAAAACCGCTGGCGCGGTTGTGCGCTGTAGTTGTCAGCGGGGTGGAAATCCCGGCACCCGTTTTATGAGATGCAGCGGAAATGTAACCTGACTGATTGCGGCATGGCAAGCAGTTTTTTTGTGTGTGCATGATGATTACTCAGTTTGGTAATAGCTCGTACAGCACGGCGTCGGCGGCGGTGCGGCGACCGTAAAGAAAACGTGCTGTGCGAGTGGTGACTTTTATTTGCAGTGTGTGATTAATGTGTTTTGCTATCATGGCGAACGTCATGTGCTGCTCATCATGTAGTTCAGTCACCAGTTCCACCAGGTGATCGCTGTATCTGGTCAGGTGGTGGAGTCCTCCGCATTTTCGCAGGCTGTAACCACGTTTTTTCAGGTGCACTTGTACGGTGCGAATGGTGCATCCCACCTCGGCGGCCAGTTCCCGTGCCGTTCTGGTGCGGCGGTTTTCGATGAGAAAGGCGATCTCCTTTGCACTCAGAGTCTTTTTCTTGCGGCCAATCAATCCACGATCACGTAAAAAACTTAGTCGGTGCATAACTGCGTCATGGGTTCGTTGAATTTGTTCGGTTATCTGGCGTGTGTTGCACTCCTGATAAAGCGAGATAAGCATTTCATCTTCCTGTTGTGTCCATGGCTTTACATGTGCCGGAGCCACGCCAGGTGTACCCATTGGTTTGAGTTTGAAGTTGTGCATATTTCTTACCCCGTTAGTGGTGGTGCTTTACACGACGTATAAACCGCGGTGGTGGCACCACACTTCAAACATTCGTTTCACAATTTCGCGGCAGTAGTAGCCATTGGTATCTCTTGTCAGGTCGTAGCGGTTGCCGTAACGCTGATGCATCCATCGTTCAAAGGCTTTGTGCATGCTCTGGTCCCTTACTGGTTAAGGAAAAAATCAAAAACCTTGTCGATGCGTTGCAGTAGCTCTCGTTGCATTGCTTCCGGCGTTTCTGGTTCACCAGGCGAACCCAGTGGTGCGCAGAAATCAGCGATTTCATGATGGAGCGCCAGGCGAATGGCTGGAGACATGGTTCTGGCGTGCTCCAGCTCATCCAGCAGTGCCAGCACGGCAGACGGCGAGAGCATTGCGCGAAACGCCAGTAATTTTTGATGCGTTGCCATTCGTTGCAGGTCAATCGCCAGTTCGCGTAATTCCTGATGGTTGATGGCGCTCATGCTCTGGCTTCCTTCAGTAGCTGGTTAAACATGTTGGTAAGTGGATTGCCGCACCCGAACGGCATCGGGTTTATCTGGTAAGAAAAGCGACCGCCTGTTCTGCGCTCTTTTCTTATGACTGAACCGCTGCGCCAGAGTCGGCGTAACTCCGCATTAATGGCTGTGGTTGGGGTATTCAGTGCTGCGGCGATTTCTCCACCGCTACACCCCGGATTGGCGGCGATGTAGTCCAGAATGGTCATCTGCGTGACTCCTGTACCTGTCTGATAAGATTCACCTGCACCACGTTGGTGGCGCAGAAGTAAGTGTCGTCAGTGAGATAAATGTGATGCGCGTCAGGTTGCGAACGGTGACGGTCGAGCGTTTTAATCAGCCGTTCGTCAACTTCGTATTCACGTCCTCTGGAAGTGAAACGAACGACGGTAAATCGCTTAATTGCCATTGCGCCTCCTTGGCGTGTGCGAATACCTCCGCGAATGCGGATTGTTTTTACATTTTCTTATCTAACCTGTGGTTTTATTTGCTCTGTTATTCGCCAGTGAAAAAGCGTTCAATCTTTTTTACTGAATGAATAATTCGCATAATCCCAATGGCGCAGGCCACCGAAATAATCAGAACAAGCCATGAGATAAATATACTCATGCAATATTCCCCAGCTTATACGGTTCAATATGTTCCCCGCATTCTGCGGCACAGATCAGCTCGGAAAGTTCGTTAAGTGCATCCAGATCATCAGCGTAAAAAGCCACGTCATACAGACTCCGGATTGCCCTGGTCAATGAGTCACGGGCTGCACGTTCAGCATGAGCGCCTGATGCACTTAAGCGAAAATAAAATCGTTCAAGTGCTTTGTTAATGAGAGTTTTATATTCTTTGCCCATCACAACGCCCTTTAATCTGCTTTCTTAATTTCAGCTTCTGAATCCATACAAATAATTTCGATATAGGGTTCATCGCTATTAGCCTGGCGCGCTTTTTCAGCTTCGTTAATGGCTTCGCGAACGGTCTGGTACGGAAGCTCCACGATCAGTTGTGCGTTGTTCGCATAAACGTGAGTAACTGCTTTTTTTTCTGCCTGGGCTACAGCATCAATAGCTGATGCACGTAATAACAGTTCACCGCGAAAATCAATAAAACGGATAAATACACCTTGTGCATGCTCTTTGGTCATAAAGCACCTGTTATAAATCAGCCTGTTTAATAAAACTTTGCCCGCGAAGCAGACGATCAACCGTGCGAAGTGCTTCGTATAATGTGAAATCCTGCCCGAATTGATTGTCGCCGCAGCTCAATGCAAAAATGCGGTTTCCGGTAAACGGATTGCGTGGGCATTTGTGGACCACGATTCCAGCTTTCTCAATCAGCCAGGCATGCTCGCCGATTTGTTTTACTGGGTAGCCATCCGGCGTTGCGTGTGTTTCGCTCAGGCTGTAGCGAGAGTTGCTACGTGATGCACTGGTAGCGAAACGGTTAGCATGGCGTTCCGCACCGTTGCGGAAGCGCTGCTGTGAAGAATTGCGCTGTAGTTTCATATTAAAACTCTGTACCTTCGGTAAGGTGTACTCGTGTCACCTTGTATTGATTTGTGGTATTTTTTGTGTGTCTAGGACTTGGACTGGCCGGTTCAGGTCCTGGCTTATGTTTAATTAAATTGTTTAGAGGTTTTCATGTCAGAAGATAAAAAAGTTGTTAATTTGTTGAGTGACCTTAGTGCTGCTCTGGATAACATTAACCCTCCTAGGGTAAAAACGACGGGTGATAAAGACGCATTAAACGCAGAGATTCATATATTACTGGCGTTAGTAACTGACAAAATTCAGCGTAAATACCCACCTGTCACACAACTGGTTGATTTTTAATTTGATTTATGCCGGGCTGCTCCCGGCATCTTCTAGCTGCCATAATGTCTCGTCACCTGATAGAGCAAAACGAAATGAGTGAAGTATATCCTCCCGAGAGAAGCTCACGGCTACAGCTGCGGGAAAGTCAAATATAATCCCACCTTCATTTTTAAAACGATTACGCAATTGATAGGCTATCGGTTTGATTTGCGCAGGAAGAGTATCTACATCTCTTCCATTGACAACAGAATCTTTGTTTTCCAGTACTGATTTAGCGATTAGATATAGATGCCAGTAACTGGTTACAATTGTTACTCCTGTGATGTGTCGTAAATTAATTGCAATTCGTCCGTTATTATGTTTTTCCGCAAGGTATTTCAGGTTATCAATTAATGCTTGGTCATTTTTTGAAATAGTTATTGTGAAATCTGACGTGTTTGTTTTCATACGATTAGTTGCCTCTGTTGTTTCTGAGTTGGTCCAGTTTTGAGCTTCTGCCTGTATAAACTCGCTTACCGTTAATGGTCTGGCAGTCTTCTTTATTAGCTGGAGAGAACTTCCTTTTCTGGCGGTCATACGTCCAGTAACTTTTCCAGTTGTGCCATTCTGGGGGCTCGTGCTCTGGTAGCTCATCAGCCAACTTGTCCCACTCTTTGGCGTTAAACCACCATACTCCGTCTGAGTTTTCATCTTCCGGGTTTGTGCGCGTCTTGTGTCCCGGCATTTGACCGCGATGAATGGCTACGCGCAGTGCAGATTTTGTTAGCCCAATATATGCCGCGCCTTTTTCCAGAGAGCAAAGCCCGGCGATCGGACCATCCAGCCGTAAAGTCGCTCCTTTTTTGTAGGAACGCTTTTTCTTGTTTTCTTCGTGTTCGTCGTCGTTGGCGGCATCAATGGATCCGCTGAGTGCGTCACTTTCCTGAAGTGGTTGGTGGTCAGATAACTCTTTATCGGCAATGAAGTCCCGCATTTGTTATCCTCTTGCGTTGGTGCGCTTGTTGCGCCTTGTGATGGTTTGTTTTGGTTTGTTTTCTTCACCCTGTGGTGAAGAGTAAAAAGAGGATACTCATCGTATGGTGAACATGTCAAGAGATTACGCCAAAAAACTAAAGGCGATCAGAAATGCGGAAAAACTTACACAATCTCAGTTTTCGCAAGTAACGGGGGTTTCTGTAGGGACTATAGGAAATTATGAGTCTGGATATAAACCTGCGCGCATTGAGGTTGTAGAAAAAGTAATCCAAGTCGAGCGATTCGAAAAATACACTATGTGGATACTTCACGACAAAACATTTCCCGCTGCCGGGCAGGTTGCTCCGGCTCTCTCTCTTGATGGCTCTATTCAGTCGGAGGGCGATCAGGTTTCAATCGGTATTACCCAAAAATCACCCCGATCAGGCCGCAATGTTGGCTGACTCTACACATTGAGCGAATTACATATCGCAAGGAGTGTTTAGTTAATTTATCCGTTAGAGGGGCTAATCATGTCGATTAAGCAACTCAAAGACGGACGTTATCAGGTCGATGTCAGACCGCAGGGGGCGGAAGGAAAGCGGATTCGAAAAATCTTTGCCCTGAAATCAAAGGCTCAGGAGTTTGAGAAGTATGTGTTACAGAACTTTCATGACAAGCCATGGCAGGCTAAGCCAGCTGATCAGCGGCGATTATCAGAGCTGCTTGATGCGTGGTGGATGCTTGATGGGCGTAATCAGGCTTACGGGGATAGCTACAGGGTTAGGCTAGGGAAGGTTGTTCGTGAAATGGGAGATCCTCGCGCCAGTCAGATGACGCGAAAATTTATGCTTGAATATCGGTCAGAGAAATTACAGGCCGGATTAATGCCGTCCAGTATTAATCGTGACTTATGCGTACTGTCTACCATGTTCACGGTGCTGATTGAAGCTGAGGTCTTTCACAACGCGAACCCTGTACGCGGTATACGAAAACTGAAAGTTCAGAACACAGAGATGGCCTTTCTTTCTGATGATGAGATTGAACGGCTTCTTGAGCGACTGGAGGGTGATGCGCGTCGTGTTGCCATTCTGTGTCTTTCTACTGGTGCCCGATGGAGTGAAGCATCGGAACTACGTGGAGAGCATATCGTTGGCAACCGGGTGACGTTCTTTAACACCAAAAACGGAAAATCCCGTTCGGTTCCTGTGGCGGATTCGGTCGTGCCTCTGATTAAAACCCGTCGAACGGGGTTATTGTATCAGGTTGATTATCTGAAGTTCCGGGAGATTCTTCAGGAGGTGAAACCGGATTTGCCGAAGGGGCAGGCTACGCATGTCATGCGTCATACATTTGCCACACACTTTATGATGAATGGCGGAAATATTGTTACGTTGCAACGAATCCTGGGGCACGCAACGATTCAGCAAACAATGACGTACGCTCATTTTTCGCCGGACTTCTTACAGGACGCGATCAACTTTAATCCGCTGGCTGAAAGTGTCCATAAACTGTCCATCGATTAGTTATAATTTGTGTTAATTTGTTCCCCCTGTTTTGGCTTATTCGTTGAAAAATAAGTAAATCATCAGGGGGAGCAAGAAACGTTAAAGCGCCTGCGGGCGCTTTTTTTGTCTCCCTTTGATACCGAACAATAATTACTCCTCACTTACACGTAATACTACTTTCGAGTGAAAATCTACCTATCTCTTTGATTTTCAAATTATTCGATGTATACAAGCCTATATAGCGAACTGCTATAGAAATAATTACACAATACGGTTTGTTACTGGAATCAATCGTGAGCAAGCTTGAGTGAGCCATTATGAAAACGAAAATCCCTGATGCGGTATTGGCTGCTGAGGTGAGTCGCCGTGGTTTGGTAAAAACGACAGCGATCGGCGGCCTGGCAATGGCCAGCAGCGCATTAACATTACCTTTTAGTCGGATTGCGCACGCTGTCGATAGCGCCATTCCAACAAAATCAGACGAAAAGGTTATCTGGAGCGCCTGTACAGTTAACTGTGGTAGTCGCTGCCCGCTACGTATGCACGTCGTGGACGGTGAAATCAAATATGTCGAAACGGACAATACCGGCGATGACAATTACGACGGCCTGCACCAGGTTCGCGCCTGCCTGCGTGGGCGTTCCATGCGTCGCCGTGTCTACAATCCGGACCGCCTGAAATATCCGATGAAACGAGTCGGGGCGCGCGGTGAAGGCAAATTCGAGCGCATTAGCTGGGAAGAAGCCTACGACATCATCGCGACCAATATGCAGCGCCTGATCAAAGAGTACGGCAACGAGTCTATCTATCTGAACTATGGCACCGGTACGCTGGGCGGCACCATGACCCGCTCCTGGCCGCCGGGAAATACCCTGGTCGCGCGGCTGATGAACTGCTGCGGCGGCTATCTGAACCATTACGGCGACTACTCCTCCGCGCAAATTGCGGAAGGTTTGAACTATACCTACGGCGGCTGGGCAGATGGCAACAGCCCGTCGGATATCGAAAACAGTAAGCTGGTAGTGCTGTTTGGTAATAACCCTGGCGAAACGCGAATGAGTGGCGGTGGGGTGACTTACTATCTTGAACAGGCACGCCAGAAATCTAATGCCCGCATGATCATCATCGATCCGCGCTATACCGACACCGGTGCCGGGCGCGAAGATGAGTGGATCCCTATTCGTCCGGGAACAGATGCCGCACTGGTTAACGGTCTGGCGTACGTCATGATCACTGAAAACCTGGTGGATCAGGCATTCCTCGATAAATATTGCGTTGGCTACGATGAGAAAACCCTGCCAGCCAGTGCGCCGAAAAATGGCCACTATAAAGCTTATATTCTGGGTGAAGGGCCAGATGGCGTGGCTAAAACGCCGGAATGGGCCTCGCAAATCACTGGTGTTCCGGCAGACAAAATCATCAAATTGGCTCGTGAAATCGGTAGTACCAAACCGGCGTTTATCAGCCAGGGATGGGGCCCGCAGCGTCACGCTAACGGTGAAATCGCAACCCGTGCTATCTCGATGCTGGCGATTCTGACCGGTAACGTTGGTATTAACGGAGGCAACAGCGGCGCGCGTGAAGGTTCATACAGCTTACCGTTTGTCCGTATGCCGACCTTGGAAAACCCGATCCAGACCAGCATTTCGATGTTTATGTGGACCGATGCCATTGAACGTGGCCCGGAAATGACGGCGCTGCGTGATGGTGTACGCGGGAAAGATAAGCTGGATGTGCCGATCAAAATGATCTGGAACTATGCCGGTAACTGCCTGATTAACCAGCATTCTGAAATCAACCGTACCCATGAAATCCTTCAGGATGATAAGAAGTGCGAGCTGATTGTGGTTATCGACTGCCACATGACCTCATCGGCGAAATATGCTGACATCCTGCTGCCTGACTGCACCGCTTCCGAACAGATGGACTTTGCGCTGGATGCATCCTGCGGGAATATGTCTTACGTGATTTTCAACGATCAGGTGATTAAACCGCGCTTTGAATGTAAGACCATCTATGAAATGACCAGCGAACTGGCAAAACGTCTTGGCGTTGAGCAACAGTTTACTGAAGGCCGTACCCAGGAAGAGTGGATGCGGCATCTGTATGCCCAGTCGCGGGAAGCGATTCCTGAACTGCCAACGTTTGAAGAGTTCCGCAAGCAGGGGATCTTTAAAAAGCGCGACCCACAAGGGCATCACGTTGCTTATAAAGCCTTCCGTGAAGATCCGCAGGCAAACCCACTGACTACGCCATCGGGCAAAATTGAGATTTATTCGCAGGCGCTGGCTGACATTGCCGCTACCTGGGAATTGCCTGAAGGCGATGTGATCGATCCACTGCCGATCTACACGCCGGGCTTTGAAAGTTATCAGGATCCGCTGAACAAACAGTATCCGCTGCAGCTTACAGGTTTCCACTATAAATCTCGCGTTCACTCAACTTACGGCAACGTTGATGTGCTGAAAGCGGCTTGCCGTCAGGAAATGTGGATCAACCCGCTTGATGCCCAAAAACGCGGTATCCACAACGGCGATAAAGTCAGGATCTTTAACGATCGTGGTGAGGTTCATATTGAGGCGAAAGTGACGCCACGAATGATGCCGGGTGTGGTCGCACTGGGTGAAGGTGCCTGGTATGACCCGGATGCAAAACGTGTCGATAAGGGTGGTTGTATTAACGTACTGACCACTCAACGTCCGTCTCCTCTCGCTAAGGGGAATCCGTCACATACAAACCTTGTTCAGGTTGAAAAGGTGTAAGGAGTAACCGATGACAACCCAGTATGGATTTTTTATTGATTCCAGCCGTTGCACCGGTTGCAAAACCTGCGAGCTGGCCTGTAAAGACTACAAAGATTTGACGCCAGAAGTCAGCTTCCGCCGCATTTATGAATATGCTGGCGGCGACTGGCAGGAAGATAACGGTGTCTGGCACCAGAACGTGTTTGCCTACTATCTGTCGATTTCATGTAACCACTGCGAAGATCCGGCTTGTACTAAAGTCTGCCCGAGCGGTGCGATGCATAAACGTGAAGATGGTTTTGTTGTGGTCGATGAAGATGTGTGCATTGGCTGCCGCTACTGCCATATGGCTTGCCCGTATGGCGCACCGCAATATAACGAAACGAAAGGCCATATGACCAAATGCGATGGTTGTTATGACCGTGTTGCGGAGGGTAAAAAGCCGATCTGTGTTGAATCTTGTCCGCTGCGGGCGCTGGATTTCGGCCCTATCGACGAGCTGCGTAAAAAACATGGCGATCTGGCGGCCGTTGCGCCGTTGCCGCGAGCTCACTTTACCAAACCGAATATTGTGATCAAACCCAATGCCAATAGCCGCCCGACCGGGGATACCACTGGCTATCTGGCAAACCCGAAGGAGGTGTGAGATGGGAAGTGGATGGCATGAATGGCCGCTGATGATCTTCACGGTCTTCGGGCAATGTGTAGCAGGTGGTTTTATCGTTCTGGCTTTGGCGCTGCTCAAAGGCGACCTGCGAGCAGAAGCCCAGCAGCGTGTTATCGCCTGCATGTTTGGTTTATGGGTGCTGATGGGCATTGGCTTTATCGCCTCTATGCTCCATCTTGGTTCACCAATGCGCGCTTTTAACTCGCTCAACCGGGTAGGGGCTTCAGCACTCAGTAACGAAATCGCCAGCGGTTCGATCTTTTTTGCCGTAGGCGGCATCGGCTGGTTGCTGGCAATGCTGAAAAAGCTGTCACCGGCATTGCGTACGCTGTGGCTGATAGTGACGATGGTTCTTGGCGTCATCTTTGTCTGGATGATGGTGCGTGTGTATAACAGCATTGATACCGTTCCGACCTGGTACAGCATCTGGACGCCGATGGGCTTCTTCCTGACGATGTTTATGGGCGGCCCGTTACTGGGTTACCTGTTGTTGAGTCTGGCTGGCGTCGATGGCTGGGCGATGCGTCTGCTGCCAGCAATTTCTGTACTGGCACTGGTAGTGAGTGGCGTGGTGTCAGTGATGCAGGGCGCAGAGCTGGCGACTATTCATAGTTCTGTGCAGCAGGCCGCAGCGCTGGTGCCGGACTATGGTGCGCTGATGTCCTGGCGGATCGTGCTTTTGGCCGTTGCCCTGTGCTTGTGGATTGCACCACAGCTAAAAGGTTATCAGCCTGCGGTTCCGCTACTTTCTGTATCATTCATTCTGCTTCTGGCAGGGGAATTAATCGGTCGCGGCGTATTCTATGGTTTGCATATGACCGTGGGGATGGCCGTCGCAAGCTAATCATAACAACCGGGGTTTCGGCCCCGGTTCTCTTTTATTTCTGCTTCGTTAACGTGTCATAACTGGTCATCAAATTACGATAATCAGGAATGTGGTTAGAGAACAACGTCGCCAGTCCTTCAATATCATTACGCCAGTCGCGATGCAGCTCGCACGCCACGCCGAACCATGTCATCAATTGCGCACCAGCTTGCGACAAGCGATCCCATGCCGAATGCCGGGTAATTTCATTAAAGGTCCCTGACGCGTCAGTCACGACAAAGACGTCAAACCCTTCTTCAATGGCTGAAAGCGCCGGGAATGCCACGCAAACTTCGGTTACCACACCGGCAATAATTAACTGTTTTTTACCTGTCGCTTTGACAGCTTTTACAAAATCTTCGTTATCCCAGGCGTTAATATTTCCCGGGCGAGCAATGTAAGGTGTATCGGGGAATTGTGCTTTCAGTTCTGGAACTAATGGGCCGTTAGGACCGGTTTCAAAACTGGTGGTAAGAATAGTTGGTAAGTTGAAATACTTAGCCAGGTCACCCAGCGCCAGCACGTTATTTTTAAACTTATCGGGTTCGATATCCCGTACAAGGGAAAGTAAACCAGCCTGGTGATCAACAAGCAAAACGGCAGCATCATTTTTATCAAGACGAACATACGGTTTGGTCATCCTCTTCTCCTTTCGAGAGTCAGTGGTACGTCTGAAATCGATCAGACGCGATGCATTGCTCTGAAAGCATAGACGGGAAATATGAGTTAGCTGTGACCATGAAATTTTTCGACTGAACGAAGCGTATGAAATTTGTGTTAGTTCAATAAAAACAATCAGATGAGACTAATCATCTCTTCAGCATTAGCGTTATGAATGAGTAATATAAATCGATAATACCGCCGCTGGGATATCGCGTATTTTCACCCATTGACAATGTTTTTGGCGGTGGCATGATGCGCATGAAATTTGAACTTCCTCACGGTTTTAATTCATGTCCACGTATACCCAGCCTGTCATGCTTTTGCTGTCTGGCCTGCTTTTGTTGACTCTGGCGATTGCGGTGTTAAATACACTCGTGCCGCTTTGGCTCGCCCAGGAACACATGTCCACATGGCAGGTAGGCGTTGTCAGCTCATCCTATTTTACCGGCAACCTTGTCGGTACATTGCTGACAGGGTATGTCATTAAGCGCATTGGCTTTAACCGCAGCTATTATCTGGCCTCCTTCATTTTTGCCGCTGGCTGTGCCGGCCTTGGCCTGATGATTGGATTCTGGAGCTGGTTGGCTTGGCGTTTTGTCGCGGGCGTCGGCTGTGCCATGATTTGGGTGGTTGTTGAGAGCGCGCTGATGTGCAGTGGGACGTCACGTAACCGTGGGCGTTTGCTTGCTGCGTATATGATGGTTTATTACGTGGGAACGTTTTTAGGCCAGTTACTGGTCAGCAAAGTTTCAACCGAGCTGATGTCCGTATTGCCGTGGGTTACAGGTTTGACGTTGGCAGGGATCTTACCGCTGTTGTTTACGCGTGTGCTGAATCAGCAGGCTGAAAACCATGATTCGACGTCAATTACGTCAATGCTAAAACTCCGTCAGGCGCGGCTTGGCGTGAATGGCTGCATTATCTCAGGAATCGTTCTGGGATCTCTATATGGCCTGATGCCGCTGTACCTCAATCACAAAGGGGTGAGCAATGCCAGCATTGGTTTCTGGATGGCGGTACTGGTCAGTGCGGGTATCCTTGGACAATGGCCGATTGGACGTCTGGCGGATAAGTTTGGTCGACTGCTGGTGTTGCGTGTTCAGGTCTTTGTCGTCATTCTCGGCAGTATCGCGATGCTTAGCCAGGCGGCGATGGCCCCAGCGTTATTCATCCTCGGTGCCGCTGGCTTTACGCTATATCCGGTGGCGATGGCATGGGCTTGCGAGAAAGTTGAACATCATCAACTGGTGGCGATGAACCAGGCCTTACTGTTGAGCTATACTGTGGGAAGTCTGCTTGGCCCGTCATTTACCGCTATGCTAATGCAGAATTTCTCCGATAATTTATTGTTTATCATGATCGCCAGCGTATCGTTTATCTATTTGCTGATGCTGCTGCGCAACGCCGGTCATACGCCGAAACCCGTTGCTCACGTGTAAATGAATTCAAGCAGAGTGTGAACTTACTGTTTCACACTCTGCTTTTTTGTTTCTTCTATCTGACTTGCTTTATTCCAAATTTTATTCGTTTAAAAATAAAATGTGCAGCAGGTTATAATTTTGCATTTCGCTATTTCCGCACTTCTTATTTGCCGCGCATAATCCCTCGTTTTACAGATGCCCCTTTAATTTTGGCGAAGGATTTGTCTATGGCTGGGAATGTTCAGGAAAAACAGTTGCGATGGTACAACATTGCGCTGATGTCTTTTATCACTGTCTGGGGTTTTGGCAACGTTGTTAATAACTATGCCAACCAGGGGCTGGTGGTTGTTTTTTCATGGGTGTTTATCTTTGCACTCTATTTCACACCTTATGCGCTAATTGTTGGTCAGTTAGGCTCGACTTTCAAAGATGGGAAGGGCGGGGTCAGTACCTGGATTAAACACACGATGGGACCCGGACTGGCTTATCTCGCCGCGTGGACCTACTGGGTGGTGCATATTCCCTATCTGGCACAAAAACCCCAGGCAATTCTGATTGCGCTCGGTTGGGCGATGAAAGGCGACGGTTCGCTAATCAAAGAATATTCAGTCGTAGCGTTACAGGGGTTAACGCTGGTGCTGTTTATCTTCTTTATGTGGGTTGCTTCACGCGGTATGAAATCGCTGAAAATCGTCGGTTCTGTGGCAGGGATTGCTATGTTTGTTATGTCGCTCCTGTATGTGGCGATGGCGGTAACCGCGCCTGCAATTACTGAAGTGCATATTGCGACCACAAACATTACCTGGGAAACGTTCATTCCTCATATCGACTTTACCTACATTACCACTATTTCAATGCTGGTTTTCGCGGTTGGCGGAGCAGAGAAGATTTCTCCTTACGTTAATCAAACGCGCAACCCAGGAAAAGAATTTCCAAAAGGGATGTTATGCCTGGCGGTGATGGTTGCGGTTTGTGCCATTCTGGGCTCGCTGGCGATGGGGATGATGTTTGATTCGCGTAATATCCCGGATGACTTAATGACCAACGGTCAGTATTACGCCTTTCAGAAGCTGGGCGAGTATTACAACATGGGTAATACTTTAATGGTGATTTACGCCATTGCGAATACCCTGGGACAAGTAGCGGCGCTGGTATTCTCGATTGATGCCCCGCTTAAAGTGCTATTAGGTGATGCTGACAGCAAATATATTCCAGCCAGTTTATGTCGTACCAACGCTTCTGGTACGCCCGTTAATGGCTATTTTCTGACCCTGGTACTGGTGGCGATTCTGATTATGCTGCCGACTCTCGGCATTGGTGATATGAACAATCTCTATAAATGGCTGTTGAACCTTAATTCGGTAGTGATGCCGCTGCGTTATTTATGGGTATTTGTTGCATTTATTGCAGTCGTTCGCTTGGCGCAGAAATATAAACCAGAATATGTCTTTATTCGTAATAAGCCTCTGGCAATGACCGTCGGGATTTGGTGTTTTGCCTTTACCGCCTTTGCCTGTTTGACGGGGATCTTCCCGAAAATGGAAGCCTTCACTGCAGAGTGGACCTTCCAGTTGGCGCTGAATGTTGCAACGCCGTTTGTGCTGGTAGGATTAGGACTGATATTCCCGCTGCTGGCGCGTAAAGCGAATAGTAAATAATTATTGTGGTCGGTGACGCTGACTCTGGCAGATCTGACCCGTTTTTACATAATCGAGAAATGCGCGCAAGCCGCAGGACATATACTGGCGGTTTGGATAATAGATCTGGAAGCCTGGACGCTCTGTGCTCCAGTCTTCCAGTACACATTCTAAACGACCAGTATCAAGGTACTCCTTGATCTGTTCATAGAGCAGATACCCGATACCAGCACCCATCAAAACGGCCTCCAGTTCAGCATCAACATCATCCAGAATGATATTTCCTGCGACAGCAATTTCCAGCTCCTTTGCAAATTGCCAGTGGAAAGGTTTGCCGCTGGGATAACGAAAAACAACACATTGATGATTAAGCAGATCATGAGGATGGCGGGGTTTGCCATATCTTGCAAAGTACTCTGGCGTTGCTGCTACACATAATTTCACTGGCGGGCCGATCGCCACGCTGATCATATCTTTTTCGACGATGCAACTAAGTCGAACGCCAGCGTCAAAGCCCTGTTGGACGATATCGACAAGAGAGTCGTCAGTTGTGAGCTCGACTTTAATATCAGGATATTCACGTGTGAAACCAACCAGTAAAGACATTAAAAATATACGTGCAGCTACCCGGGCGGCATTGATTTTGAGCGTTCCTGTCGGTGTCAGACGAAAATCATTCATCTCATCTAACATGATCTGAATTTCGTCGAAAGCTGGGCGCAATCGTTCATAGAGATTAGAACCCGCTTCCGTTAACGATACGCTTCGGGTTGTCCGATTGAATAAGCGAATTTTAAGACGTTGTTCCAGTGTTTTAATACTATGGCTAATGGCGGACGAGGATAAGCCTAACTCATCGCCCGCTGCACGAAAGCTTTGATTACGGGCCACGGCAAAGAAAGTGGCAAAGTCAGACATATTCATCCGCATTAGTGAAAATCCTTCATTAACTCATCCTGAATCATCACGTTTACAGGATTATGCCGCCTGCGTAAAGTGCGCTCCAGAACTTAACGTGGAGGTAAAATTATGCAGTCTGAACGTATTTATTTGGTATGGGCCCATCCTCGTCATGATTCATTGACCGCACATATTGCTGATGCGATCCATCAGCGGGCAATGGAGCGGAAAATACAGGTGACGGAACTCGATTTATATCGGCGTAATTTCAACCCAGTGATGACGCCGGAAGATGAACCAGACTGGAAGAATATGGATAAACGTTATTCTCCAGAGGTTCATCAGCTTTATTCAGAGCTGCTTGAACATGACACGTTAGTGGTGGTTTTTCCTCTCTGGTGGTACAGCTTCCCGGCAATGCTAAAAGGATATATTGACAGAGTATGGAATAATGGGCTGGCTTATGGAGATGGGCACAAATTACCATTCAATAAAGTTCGTTGGGTGGCGCTGGTTGGAGGAGACAAAGAATCATTTGTCCAGATGGGCTGGGAAAAAAATATAAGCGATTATTTAAAAAATATGTGCAGTTATCTTGGTATTGAAGATGCCGATGTCACTTTCTTGTGTAATACAGTGGTATTCGATGGGGAAGAACTTCACGCGAGCTATTATCAGTCGTTATTATCTCAGGTACGGGATATGGTAGATGCACTATAAGATGTGTTAAAAACGCTGTAGCAGAATGAAGCGCGGAATAAAAAAGCGGCAACTCAATAAAGTTGCCGCTTTACGGGGAAATTAGAACATTACCTTATGACCGTACTGCTCAAGAATGCCTTTCACGCGTTCCATGGTCTCTTTCTTCGGTGGTTTAACACCGTCGAGTTTGTACTCTTCACCCATTGCCACCCATTTGTGTTTGCCCAGCTCGTGGTAGGGGAGAAGCTCGATTTTCTCAACGTTGCCCATATCACGGGTAAATTCACCGAGGCGATGCGCTGAATCGTCATCGTCAGACCAGCCTGGGACAACAACGTAGCGGATCCACACCTTCACATTTTTGTTCGCCAGATATTTAGCGAACTCCAGCGTGCGGTGGTTGGAAACTCCAACCAGATTTTGGTGGATCTCGTCGTTCATCTGTTTGAGATCGAGCATTACCAGGTCGGTTACTTCCAGCAGTTCATCAATCACCGGATCGTAACGACGAACAAAACCGTTGGTGTCCAGACAGGTATGAATGCCTTCTTTTTTGCAGGCGCGGAACCAGTCACGAACAAACTCAGCTTGCAGGATTGCTTCACCGCCGGATGCGGTAACGCCGCCGCCGGAAGCGTTCATAAAGTGGCGATAGGTCACCACTTCCTTCATCAAATCTTCAACGGTAACTTCTTTACCGCCATGCGTGTCCCAGGTGTCGCGGTTATGACAATACAGGCAGCGCATCAGGCAGCCCTGGAAAAAGGTGATAAAGCGAATACCTGGGCCGTCTACGGTTCCACAGGATTCAAAGGAGTGAATGCGACCAATAACTGACATTGCGGTGTTTCTCCAGATGTGGCCCATCTGAGGCCGTGTTGGTGCGCAGCTCGAAGGCTACGTCGAGTCTGTTTTGGCAGTCACCTTAAAGTATAGATAGCTGACAAAAAAGGCTCTCGCGCTAAAAAAGGCCCCACTTTCGTGGAGCCTTTATTGTACGCTTTTTACTGTACGATTTCAGTCAAATCTAATTACATAGATTGAGTGAAGGTACGAGTAATAACGTCCTGCTGCTGTTCTTTAGTCAGCGAGTTGAAACGTACTGCGTAGCCAGATACACGGATGGTCAGCTGCGGATATTTTTCCGGGTTTTCCATCGCGTCGAGCAGCATTTCACGGTTCATCACGTTAACGTTCAGGTGCTGACCACCTTCGATGGATGCTTCGTGGTGGAAGTAACCATCCATCAGACCAGCCAGGTTGGTCTTACGAACTTCGTCGTCTTTACCCAGTGCGTTCGGAACGATAGAGAAGGTGTAGGAGATACCATCTTTAGCGTAAGCAAACGGCAGTTTAGCAACGGAAGTCAGAGAGGCTACTGCACCTTTCTGGTCACGACCGTGCATCGGGTTAGCACCCGGTCCGAACGGCGCGCCAGCACGACGACCGTCTGGGGTGTTACCCGTTTTCTTACCATACACAACGTTAGAAGTGATGGTCAGAACAGACTGAGTCGGGATAGCGTCACGGTAGGTGTGCAGTTTCTGAATTTTCTTCATGAAACGTTCTACCAGGTCAACAGCCAGGTCATCTACACGCGGATCATTGTTACCAAACTGCGGGTATTCGCCTTCGATTTCGAAGTCGATAGCCAGACCGTCTTCGTCACGAATCGGTTTAACTTTCGCATATTTGATTGCAGACAGGGAGTCAGCAGCAACGGACAGACCAGCGATACCACACGCCATGGTGCGGATAACGTCACGGTCGTGCAGCGCCATCAGAGAGGCTTCGTAGCTGTACTTGTCGTGCATGTAGTGGATGATGTTCAGTGCAGTGATGTACTGTTTAGCCAGCCAGTCCATGAAGTGATCCATGCGCTCCATCACTTCATCATAGTTCAGGACATCGCCTTTGATCGGTTCAGACTTCGGACCAACCTGCATTTTCAGTTTTTCGTCAACGCCGCCGTTGATTGCGTACAGCATGGTTTTCGCCAGGTTTGCACGCGCACCGAAGAACTGCATTTGTTTACCAACGATCATCGGGCTTACGCAGCAAGCAATAGCGTAGTCATCGTTGTTGAAGTCCGGACGCATCAGGTCATCGTTCTCATACTGCAGAGAAGAGGTGTCGATGGACACTTTAGCGGCGAATTTCTTGAAGTTCAGCGGCAGTTTTTCAGACCACAGAATGGTCATGTTCGGTTCCGGAGACGGACCCATGGTGTACAGGGTGTTCAGGAAACGGAAGCTGTTTTTGGTAACCAGGGTACGACCGTCGAGGCCCATACCACCGATAGATTCGGTTGCCCAGATCGGGTCGCCAGAGAACAGTTCATCGTATTCCGGAGTACGCAGGAAGCGAACCATACGCAGTTTCATGATCAGGTGGTCAACCATTTCCTGCGCTTCTTGTTCGGTGATCTTGCCAGCTTTCAGGTCACGTTCGATGTACACATCCAGGAAGGTGGAGGTACGACCGAAGGACATTGCAGCACCGTTCTGAGACTTAACAGCAGCCAGGTAGCCGAAGTAAGTCCACTGGATAGCTTCCTGAGCGTTGGTAGCCGGACCAGAGATGTCGTAGCCGTATTTCGCAGCCATTTCTTTCATCTGACCCAGAGCGCGGTGCTGTTCAGCGATTTCTTCGCGCAGACGGATAGTCTGTTCCAGGTTTACGCCGTTTTCCAGATCAGCCTGCAGAGAAGTGAACTGTGCCAGTTTGTCTTTCATCAGGTAGTCGATACCGTACAGCGCAACGCGACGGTAGTCACCGATGATACGGCCACGGCCATATGCATCTGGCAGACCGGTCAGAACACCAGATTTACGGCAACGCAGGATGTCCGGAGTGTAAACGTCGAACACGCCCTGGTTGTGAGTTTTACGGTATTCAGTGAAGATTTTTTTGATCATCGGATCCAGTTCGCGGTTGTACGCTTTGCAGGAACCTTCGATCATTTTGATACCACCGAACGGGATAAGAGCACGTTTCAGCGGAGCTTCAGTCTGCAGACCAACGATTTTCTCAAGCTGCTTGTTGATGTAGCCAGCGTCGTGAGAGGTGATGGTGGAAGCAACAGCGGTGTCAAAGTCAACTGGCGCGTGAGTGCGGTTTTCCAGTTTAACGCCTTCCATTACTTTGTCCCACAGGGTGGTGGTCGCTTCAGTAGCGCCAGCCAGGAAGGACTCGTCACCCTCGTACGGAGTGTAGTTTTTCTGAATGAAGTCACGGACGTTTACTTCATTCTGCCAGTCACCTTTGGTAAAACCTTCCCAGGCTGTGGCTAACTTTTCATTAAGCTCGGACATGTAACACCTACCTTCTTAAGTGGATTTTTTATTTACTGCGTACTTCGACAACCATTAATGGTGGTCGTTTTCACGCAGGTAAATGACCCAGTATGTCAACCCAACCAACAAACCACCACCGATAATGTTGCCGATCGTAACCGGAATCAGGTTATCAGTGATGAAATTCATCACGGTCAGGTGAGAAAAATTTTCCGGTGCAGAACCGACTGCGGTCCAAAATTCCGGGGATGCGAAGTCGCGGATTACAATACCCATCGGGATCATAAACATGTTTGCGATACTGTGCTCAAAACCGCTGGCAACAAACATCGCGACCGGCAGCACCATAATGAACGCTTTGTCCATCAGGCTGCGGCCAGAATAACTCATCCATACTGCCAGACATACCATCAGGTTTGCCAGGATACCAAGACAGACGGCCTCAATAAAAGTATGGTGCACTTTGTGGTCGGCGGTTTGTAGGACGTTTAGTCCCCATTGACCATTTGCGGTCATATACTCGCCGGAAAGCCACATTAAAAGTACAAACAGCAGTGCGCCGACCAGGTTGCCAAAATAGACATTTAGCCAGTTTTTCGCCAACTGACCCCAGGTGATGCGCCCACTCGCCTTAGCAACAACAATCAACACGGTGGAAGTAAAGAGATCGGCTCCGCAGACAACACAAAGAATCAGCCCCAGAGAGAAGCAAATGCCGCCAACCAGTTTTGCCATGCCGAAGGGCATTGTGCCTGTGCCAGTGGTTGCTGTGATATAGAAGACGAATGCGATTGAGATGAAAACACCGGCGGTAATCGCCAGATAGAAAGTCTTAAGCGGATGTTTCGTTGCTTTATAGACACCCGCCTCTTCGGCCACTTTGGCCATTGCAGCAGGAAGTAAAAGATCAAAAGGGTTGTCAGCTTTCACACTAACTCTCTCTTTATTAAGTCGGCGACGAGATACTAACAAAGCATTATAGATGAGAAATTGATATAGATCATATCTCGCCTGGCTTATAGGCCCGTAACTCGCATGGTTTTTATGCAAATACGGAGTAAATATTTGATTATCCAAATAAAAATAAATTTTAAAAATTAACAAATGAGTTGAATTTTTTCCGCATCCTCCGCTAAAACAGTTAATTAAAAGGGAGCATCAGGCGAATAAAGTAACAATATCGATCGTATTTATTAAATACAAATTACCGATATTTAACCTTATAATTACAATTATTTTATTAATGCAAATATATGTAAAGCGGGGCATTAAAAAAACGCCCCGTAATATAACTCAGACTAATCATTAAGCCTACATTGCGTAGGCTATTTGATTTTATTTTGCCCAGAATGCTGCTTTGGCGCGCTGCAGCTTTTCGTAGGCCTTCAACAACGACTGATGTGCAGCAAACGCGTGCAGATCGCTATCTACCGGTTGCAGGCCGTAAAACGCCGCTTCGCCGCTCATTGCCGCACTGGCGGCTTCTACGGCATCTGCGCCGTACATGCGAACAAACGCATTCAGATATTGCAGCGGCTGGCGATCTTCTTCCTGTGCCAGTAATAACAACGTTTGCAGGCAGCGATAATAGTTGGCGCGTTCCGGACTAAATACTGATGAGTTAAACTCCATCGTCCATTCGGTCCAGACCAGAGCCTGTTCCAGATCGCCACCAGCCAGCGCCAGCATGGCTTTTAATTCACCGATACGCAGGGTGTACCAACCGTTATCCGACCCGGTCGCCAGACCCAACAGCTCACGCACGCGGGTAAAGTCATCAAAACCTTCTTCATCCAGTTGCTCGATGAGGTTCAGGTAATCTTCTTTTTCCCACTCGCTGCCTGGTAGCGAAAGAATCGTTTCACGTAAATGGCTGCCCATACTGTTATTCGCGAGCCACAGATCTTCAGCCGGATAAATATCGGACATGCCAGGCACGATAATACGGCAAGCATAAACGCCCAGATGCTCGTAATCGGCAATATAAACTTCTTTATCTTCTTTGTTGAAGATAGCCATCAGTGTGGCGAACTCTTCTTCCGTGGTGCCGGAGAAATTCCAGTCCACAAACGGATAATCGGCATCCTGCTTGAACAGGTCCCAGGAGATTAAACCGCTGGAATCGATAAAGTGCGTTTCGAGGTTGGTATGTTCAGCGACTTCTTCATCATCGAAGGTTGGCGGAGTAAACACATCCAAATCTTTCAGGCCACGACCTTGCAGCAGCTCGGTCACGGTACGTTCCAGTGCTACGCCAAAATCAGGATGCGCACCGAAAGAGGCAAAGCAGGTACCGTTAGCAGGATTGAACAGTACCACGCAAATCACCGGATACTGGCCGCCAAGCGAACCGTCATAAGCGAAGATTGGGAAACCCTCCGCTTCCAGCGTTTCGATGGCTTCAACTACTGCTGGGTAACGCGCCAGCACGTCTGCCGGGATCTCTGGCAGGCTGATGCTTTCAGCAATAATGCGGTTTTTCACGTAGCGTTCGAAAACTTCAGACAATCCCTGAACGCGTGCTTCGTTGCGGGTATTACCTGCGGACATACCGTTGGAGACGTACAGGTTACCAATGATATTCATCGGAATATAAACGGTCTGATTGTCGGACTGACGCGTAAACGGCAGGCCGCAAATACCACGATCTTCGTTACCGGATTGTAGGTCAATCAGCATGCTGCCGGTCAGTTCATTCTCCGGATCATAAAACGCGCGCAGACGGTCATCGAGCAGCCCTTCTGGCACATCGTCATTTTCGGTCAGTGGGAACCATTTTTCGTTGGGATAATGCACGAACGGACCGTTGGCGATGGTTTCGCCCAGCCAGAAGTCCGCAAAAAAGTAGTTGGTTGAGAGACGCTCGAAATATTCACCGAGTGCAGAAGCCAGCGCCGCTTTCTTGGTTGCGCCTTTACCGTTGGTAAAACACAGTGCGCACTCTTTGTCGCGAATATGTACAGACCAGACGTTAGGCACGGGATTCAGCCAGGAGGCCTCTTCAATCTGAAAGCCGAGGTCTGAAAGTTTTTGCTGGAAGCGAGCGATGGAATCTTCCAGAGCGGCATCTTTGCCGGGGATAAATGTTTGCGTCATGAAAATCACTTTAGTCGTACGGAAAGCGCGCAATAATACGGGTTTTATCTCAAAGGCGCTATCACCGCCGCCATGCCGATGAACTGTTGACTATGCTTTTAGCGGATAAACCACGTTAAGAGCATAAAAATGAAGGCGTTCGATCTCCACCGTATGGCATTTGATAAAGTGCCTTTTGATTTCCTTGGCGAAGTTGCACTACGTAGTCTTTATACCTTTGTACTGGTCTTTTTGTTCCTCAAAATGACCGGAAGACGCGGTGTGCGGCAGATGTCGCTGTTTGAAGTTTTAATCATTCTGACGCTGGGATCAGCGGCGGGAGATGTGGCGTTTTATGATGATGTGCCGATGGTCCCGGTACTTATCGTCTTTATTACTCTGGCGTTGTTATACCGCCTGGTAATGTGGTTGATGGCGCACAGTGAAAAACTGGAAGATCTTCTGGAAGGCAAGCCAGTTGTCATTATTGAAGATGGCGAGCTGGCCTGGTCGAAACTCAATAACTCCAACATGACGGAATTTGAGTTCTTTATGGAGCTACGATTGCGTGGCGTGGAGCAGCTGGGGCAGGTACGTCTGGCGATTCTCGAAACCAACGGGCAAATCAGTGTCTATTTCTTTGAAGATGACAAGGTGAAACCGGGTTTACTTATTTTACCCAGTGATTGTACGCAGCGTTACAAAGTGGTGCCGGAGTCGGCGGACTATGCCTGTATTCGTTGTAGTGAAATCATTCATATGAAAGCGGGGGAAAAACAATTATGTCCGCGCTGTGCAAATCCAGAATGGACGAAGGCAAGTCGGGCAAAACGGGTGACCTGACAGTAAAAACATCGGCTTTTTGCTAATAATCCGAGAGATTCTTTTGTGTGATGCAAGCCACATTTTTGCCCTCAACGGTTTTACTCATTGCGATGTGTGTCACTGAATGATAAAACCGATAGCCACAGGAATAATGTATTACCTGTGGTCGCAATCGATTGACCGCGGGTTAATAGCAACGCAACGTGGTGAGGGGAAATGGCTCAAATCTTCAATTTTAGTTCTGGTCCGGCAATGCTACCGGCAGAGGTGCTTAAACAGGCTCAACAGGAACTGCGCGACTGGAACGGTCTTGGTACGTCGGTGATGGAAGTGAGTCACCGTGGCAAAGAGTTCATTCAGGTTGCAGAGGAAGCCGAGAAGGATTTTCGCGATCTTCTTAATGTCCCCTCCAACTACAAGGTATTATTCTGCCATGGCGGTGGTCGCGGTCAGTTTGCTGCGGTACCGCTGAATATTCTCGGTGATAAAACCACCGCAGATTATGTTGATGCCGGTTACTGGGCGGCAAGTGCCATTAAAGAAGCGAAAAAATACTGCACGCCTAATGTCTTTGACGCCAAAGTGACTGTTGATGGTCTGCGCGCGGTTAAGCCAATGCGTGAATGGCAACTCTCTGATAATGCTGCTTATATGCATTATTGCCCGAATGAAACCATCGATGGTATCGCCATCGACGAAACGCCAGACTTCGGCGCAGATGTGGTGGTCGCCGCTGACTTCTCTTCAACCATTCTTTCCCGTCCGATTGACGTCAGCCGTTATGGTGTAATTTACGCTGGCGCGCAGAAAAATATCGGCCCGGCTGGCCTGACAATCGTCATCGTTCGTGAAGATTTGCTGGGCAAAGCGAATATCGCGTGTCCGTCGATTCTGGATTATTCCATCCTCAACGATAACGGCTCCATGTTTAACACGCCGCCGACATTTGCCTGGTATCTATCTGGTCTGGTCTTTAAATGGCTGAAAGCGAACGGCGGTGTAGCTGAAATGGATAAAATCAATCAGCAAAAAGCAGAACTGCTATATGGGGTGATTGATAACAGCGATTTCTACCGCAATGACGTGGCGAAAGCTAACCGTTCGCGGATGAACGTGCCGTTCCAGTTGGCGGACAGTGCGCTTGACAAATTGTTCCTTGAAGAGTCTTTTGCTGCTGGCCTTCATGCACTGAAAGGTCACCGTGTGGTCGGCGGAATGCGCGCTTCTATTTATAACGCCATGCCGCTGGAAGGCGTTAAAGCGCTGACAGACTTCATGGTTGAGTTCGAACGCCGTCACGGTTAATGCCGAAATTTTGCTTAATCCCCACAGCCAGCCTGTGGGGTTTTTATTTCTGTTGTAGAGAGTTGAGTTCATGGAATCCCTGACGTTACAACCCATCGCTCGTGTCGATGGCACTATTAATCTGCCCGGTTCCAAGAGCGTTTCTAACCGCGCTTTATTGCTGGCGGCATTAGCACACGGCAAAACAGTATTAACCAATCTGCTGGATAGCGATGACGTGCGCCATATGCTGAATGCATTAACAGCGTTAGGGGTAAGCTATACGCTTTCAGCCGATCGTACGCGTTGCGAAATTATCGGTAACGGCGGTCCATTACACGCAGAAGGTGCCCTGGAGTTGTTCCTCGGTAACGCCGGAACGGCAATGCGTCCGCTGGCGGCAGCTCTTTGTCTGGGTAGCAATGATATTGTGCTGACCGGTGAGCCGCGTATGAAAGAACGCCCGATTGGTCATCTGGTGGATGCGCTGCGCCTGGGCGGGGCGAAGATCACTTACCTGGAACAAGAAAATTATCCGCCGTTGCGTTTACAGGGCGGCTTTACTGGCGGCAACGTTGACGTTGATGGCTCCGTTTCCAGCCAATTCCTCACCGCACTGTTAATGACTGCGCCTCTTGCGCCGGAAGATACGGTGATTCGTATTAAAGGCGATCTGGTTTCTAAACCTTATATCGACATCACACTCAATCTGATGAAGACGTTTGGTGTTGAAATTGAAAATCAGCACTATCAACAATTTGTCGTAAAAGGCGGGCAGTCTTATCAGTCTCCGGGTACTTATTTGGTCGAAGGCGATGCATCTTCGGCTTCTTACTTTCTGGCAGCAGCAGCAATCAAAGGCGGCACTGTAAAAGTGACCGGTATTGGACGTAACAGTATGCAGGGTGATATTCGCTTTGCTGATGTGCTGGAAAAAATGGGCGCGACCATTTGCTGGGGCGATGATTATATTTCCTGCACGCGTGGTGAACTGAACGCTATTGATATGGATATGAACCATATTCCTGATGCGGCGATGACCATTGCCACGGCGGCGTTATTTGCAAAAGGCACCACCACGCTGCGCAATATCTATAACTGGCGTGTTAAAGAGACCGATCGCCTGTTTGCGATGGCAACAGAACTGCGTAAAGTCGGCGCGGAAGTGGAAGAGGGGCACGATTACATTCGTATCACTCCTCCGGAAAAACTGAACTTTGCCGAGATCGCGACATACAATGATCACCGGATGGCGATGTGTTTCTCGCTGGTGGCGTTGTCAGATACACCAGTGACGATTCTTGATCCCAAATGCACGGCCAAAACATTTCCGGATTATTTCGAGCAGCTGGCGCGGATTAGCCAGGCAGCCTGAATGAACAACGGGCAATAAATAGCCAAATCTTTCTTTATCAAAACGTCGGCACATTGTCGGCGTTTTTTTTCGGACCTTGTGAGTCATTTTGATTAATGGTAGCGTCGCTTGTCAATGTAAGTTGTTGATACATAATATTTATATATGATTAATCAACGGATGATTCACATGAAGAATACTAAATTACTGCTGGCGATTGCGACCTCTGCAGCATTACTGACAGGGTGTCAAAATACCCACGGTATTGATACCAATATGGCTATCAGCTCCGGTTTAAATGCCTATAAAGCAGCAACATTAAGCGATGCCGATGCAAAAGCGATTGCCAATCAGGGCTGTGCCGAAATGGACAGCGGCAATCAAGTCGCAAGTAAATCCAGCAAGTACGGTAAACGTCTGGCAAAAATCGCCAAAGCATTGGGTAACAATATTAATGGCACGCCGGTCAACTATAAGGTTTATATGACCAGCGACGTCAACGCATGGGCGATGGCGAACGGCTGTGTTCGTGTCTACAGTGGCCTGATGGACATGATGAATGACAACGAAATTGAAGGCGTTCTGGGCCATGAACTGGGCCACGTCGCGTTGGGTCACTCGCTGGCTGAAATGAAAGCTTCTTATGCGATCGTTGCCGCACGCGATGCCATTTCAGCTACCAGCGGTGTGGCTTCCCAGCTTTCCCGCTCACAATTAGGTGATATCGCAGAAGGCGCTATCAATGCTAAATACTCCCGTGATAAAGAGTCCGAAGCAGATGATTTCTCCTTTGATCTGTTGAAGAAACGTGGCATCAGCACCCAGGGGCTGGTTGGCAGCTTTGAAAAACTGGCTAGCCTGGATGGCGGTCGCACCCAGTCCATGTTTGACTCTCACCCACCATCAACAGAGCGTGCGCAACACATCCGTGATCGTATCGCCTCTGGTAAGTAAATCATTGTCATCTTTCGGGCTGGTCTTCTGCCAGCCCGCTATAATTGCGCAATAAATCCCCATCTGAATACAGACAAAACTGGTTTTTGCACACAACGTTAACGATTTGTGGCGTCGGCGCGTATAATGCGCGCGGTTATGTTAACGGTACGCCTGTTTTAAGGAGATAAAGATGACGGCAATTGCCCCGGTTATTACCATTGATGGCCCAAGCGGTGCAGGGAAAGGCACCTTGTGTAAGGCTATGGCGGAAGCGTTGCAATGGCATCTGCTGGACTCGGGTGCAATTTATCGCGTACTGGCATTGGCGGCATTACATCACCATGTTGATGTTGCGTCGGAAGATGCGCTGGTACCGCTGGCATCCCATCTGGATGTACGTTTTGTGTCGACCAATGGCAATCTGGAAGTGATCCTCGAAGGGGAAGATGTCAGCGGCGAAATTCGTACTCAGGAAGTGGCGAATGCAGCTTCACAAGTCGCGGCATTCCCACGCGTTCGTGAAGCATTATTGCGTCGCCAACGCGCGTTTCGCGAATTACCAGGTCTGATTGCCGATGGCCGCGACATGGGAACGGTGGTATTCCCTGATGCACCAGTGAAAATTTTCCTTGACGCCTCCTCGGAAGAACGTGCGCATCGCCGCATGCTACAGTTGCAGGAGAAGGGCTTTAGTGTTAACTTTGAGCGCCTTTTGGCCGAGATCAAAGAACGCGACGACCGCGATCGTAACCGAGCGGTAGCGCCACTGGTTCCGGCAGCCGATGCTTTAGTGTTGGATTCCACCACCTTAAGCATTGAGCAAGTGATTGAAAAAGCGCTACAATACGCGCGCCAGAAATTGGCTCTCGCATAAGCGACCGAATTTGCAGTACCCCCGTTGCAATGGAATGACAGCGGGTATGTTAAACAACCCCATCCGGCATGGAGCCAGGTGGACGTTAAATATAAACCTGAAGATTAAACATGACTGAATCTTTTGCTCAACTCTTTGAAGAGTCCTTAAAAGAAATCGAAACCCGCCCGGGTTCTATCGTTCGTGGCGTTGTTGTTGCTATCGACAAAGACGTAGTACTGGTTGACGCTGGTCTGAAATCTGAGTCCGCCATCCCGGCTGAGCAGTTCAAAAACGCCCAGGGCGAGCTGGAAATCCAGGTAGGTGACGAAGTTGACGTTGCTCTGGACGCAGTAGAAGACGGCTTCGGTGAAACTCTGCTGTCCCGTGAGAAAGCTAAACGTCACGAAGCCTGGATCACGCTGGAAAAAGCTTACGAAGATGCTGAAACTGTTACCGGTGTTATCAACGGCAAAGTTAAGGGCGGCTTCACTGTTGAGCTGAACGGTATTCGTGCGTTCCTGCCAGGTTCTCTGGTAGACGTTCGTCCGGTGCGTGACACTCTGCACCTGGAAGGCAAAGAGCTTGAATTTAAAGTAATCAAGCTGGATCAGAAGCGCAACAACGTTGTTGTTTCTCGTCGTGCCGTTATCGAATCCGAAAACAGCGCAGAGCGCGATCAGCTGCTGGAAAACCTGCAGGAAGGCATGGAAGTTAAAGGTATCGTTAAGAACCTCACTGACTACGGTGCATTCGTTGATCTGGGCGGCGTTGACGGCCTGCTGCACATCACTGACATGGCCTGGAAACGCGTTAAGCATCCGAGCGAAATCGTCAACGTGGGCGACGAAATCACTGTTAAAGTGCTGAAGTTCGACCGCGAACGTACCCGTGTATCCCTGGGCCTGAAACAGCTGGGCGAAGATCCGTGGGTAGCTATCGCTAAACGTTATCCGGAAGGTACCAAACTGACTGGTCGCGTGACCAACCTGACCGACTACGGCTGCTTCGTTGAAATCGAAGAAGGCGTTGAAGGCCTGGTACACGTTTCCGAAATGGATTGGACCAACAAAAACATCCACCCGTCCAAAGTTGTTAACGTTGGCGATGTAGTGGAAGTTATGGTTCTGGATATCGACGAAGAACGTCGTCGTATCTCCCTGGGTCTGAAACAGTGCAAAGCTAACCCGTGGCAGCAGTTCGCGGAAACCCACAACAAGGGCGACCGTGTTGAAGGTAAAATCAAGTCTATCACTGACTTCGGTATCTTCATCGGCCTGGACGGCGGCATCGACGGCCTGGTTCACCTGTCTGACATCTCCTGGAACGTTGCAGGCGAAGAAGCAGTTCGTGAATACAAAAAAGGCGACGAAATCGCTGCAGTTGTTCTGCAGGTTGACGCAGAACGTGAACGTATCTCCCTGGGCGTTAAACAGCTCGCAGAAGATCCGTTCAACAACTGGGTTGCTCTGAACAAGAAAGGCGCTATCGTAACCGGTAAAGTAACTGCAGTTGACGCTAAAGGCGCAACCGTAGAACTGGCTGACGGCGTTGAAGGTTACCTGCGTGCTTCTGAAGCATCCCGTGACCGCGTTGAAGACGCTACCCTGGTTCTGAGCGTTGGCGACGAAGTTGAAGCTAAATTCACCGGCGTTGATCGTAAAAACCGCGCAATCAGCCTGTCTGTTCGTGCGAAAGACGAAGCTGACGAGAAAGATGCAATCGCAACTGTTAACAAACAGGAAGATGCAAACTTCTCCAACAACGCAATGGCTGAAGCTTTCAAAGCAGCTAAAGGCGAGTAATTCTCTGACTCTTCGGGATTTTTATTCCGAAGTTTGTTGAGTTTACTTGACAGATTGCAGGTTTCGTCCTGTAATCAAGCACTAAGGGCGGCTACGGCCGCCCTTAATCAATGCAGCAACAGCAGCCGCTTAATTTGCCTTTAAGGAACCGGAGGAATCATGACCAAGTCAGAATTGATAGAAAGACTTGCCACCCAGCAATCGCACATTCCCGCCAAGACGGTTGAAGATGCAGTAAAAGAGATGCTGGAGCATATGGCCTCGACTCTTGCGCAGGGCGAGCGTATTGAAATCCGCGGTTTCGGCAGTTTCTCTTTGCACTACCGCGCACCACGTACCGGACGTAATCCGAAGACTGGCGATAAAGTAGAACTGGAAGGAAAATACGTTCCTCACTTTAAACCTGGTAAAGAACTGCGCGATCGCGCCAATATTTACGGTTAAGTTTTTTACTCAAACTTGAACGAGAGAAAAGCACCTGTCGGGTGCTTTTTTCATTTCTCTAATCTGGAACTGGAAGCTGCCTCGCAGAGTTTTGAACAGTTTTCACCCTTTCGTTAAATTCTTCTGAATATGCCTCGGGGAACGCAAAATTCCCACCAGACAACCGCTCAACAAAGTTGCACACTTTCCATAAACAGGGAGGGGTGCATGAAAATAACGACAGTCGGTGTATGCATAATTAGCGGAATTTTTCCGTTGCTGATTTTGCCCCAATTGCCTGGGACATTAACCCTTGCGTTTCTGACTCTCTTCGCCTGCGTACTGGCATTTATCCCTGTTAAAACCGTCCGTTATATCGCGCTGACGTTGCTGTTTTTCGTTTGGGGCATATTATCAGCAAAGCAAATTTTGTGGGCAGGAGAAACCTTAACTGGCGCGACGCAGGATGCAATTGTTGAGATCACTGCAACTGACGGCATGACCACTCATTACGGTCAAATTACTCATCTACAAGGTCGACGTATATTCCCTGCGTCAGGTCTCGTGATGTATGGCGAATATCTTCCGCAAGCGGTTTGTGCTGGACAACAATGGTCAATGAAACTCAAAGTTCGTGCAGTTCATGGCCAACTTAATGATGGCGGCTTTGATAGCCAGCGTTATGCCATTGCCCAGCATCAGCCGCTCACCGGCCGTTTTCTGCAGGCAAGTGTCATTGAACCGAATTGTAGCCTGCGTGCACAGTATCTGGCGTCACTACAAACAACGCTGCAACCCTATCCGTGGAATGCGGTTATTCTTGGTTTAGGTATGGGGGAACGGTTATCCGTCCCCAAAGAAATCAAAAATATCATGCGCGATACTGGAACGGCGCATTTAATGGCGATATCGGGATTGCACATCGCTTTTGCGGCGTTGCTGGCTGCCGGACTCATTCGCAGTGGACAAATTTTTCTGCCTGGGCGCTGGATCCACTGGCAAATACCATTAATTGGCGGAATCTGCTGTGCTGCTTTTTATGCCTGGTTGACGGGAATGCAACCTCCTGCATTGCGTACCATGGTGGCGCTTGCTACGTGGGGAATGCTTAAGTTAAGTGGGCGACAGTGGAGTGGCTGGGATGTATGGATATGTTGTCTGGCGGCAATTTTGCTGATGGATCCTGTTGCCATTCTCTCGCAAAGTTTATGGCTCTCTGCCGCTGCGGTCGCGGCATTGATATTTTGGTATCAGTGGTTTCCCTGTCCTGAGTGGCAACTGCCGCCGGTATTGCGTGCAGTTGTTTCCCTCATCCATCTGCAACTGGGAATCACACTTCTGCTTATGCCCGTGCAAATCGTCATATTTCATGGCATTAGTCTGACCTCGTTTATTGCAAATCTATTAGCAATTCCCTTGGTGACATTTATCACGGTTCCGTTGATCCTCGCCGCGATGGTTGTGCATTTAAGCGGGCCGTTAATCCTGGAGCAAGGGTTATGGTTTCTTGCCGACCGGTCTTTGGCTTTACTTTTCTGGGGGTTAAAGAGTTTGCCGGAAGGGTGGATCAACATTGCTGAATGTTGGCAATGGCTATCATTTTCCCCATGGTTCTTACTGGTGGTATGGCGATTAAACGCCTGGCGAACGTTGCCAGCAATGTGTGTGGCTGGAGGCTTGCTGATGTGCTGGCCGCTGTGGCAAAAACCTCGACCTGACGAGTGGCAGCTGTACATGCTTGATGTCGGGCAAGGGCTGGCAATGGTGATAGCCAGAAACGGCAAAGCGATTCTCTATGACACAGAACTGGCCTGGCCTGAAGGGGATAGTGGGCAACAACTGATTATCCCCTGGCTCCACTGGCATAATCTTGAACCGGAAGGCGTTATTCTGAGCCATGAACATCTGGATCACCGGGGAGGGCTGGATTCAATATTGCATATATGGCCGATGTTATGGATCAGAAGTCCGTTAAACTGGGAACATCATCAGCCCTGTGTGCGTGGCGAAGCGTGGCAATGGCAAGGATTGCGTTTCAGCGCGCACTGGCCTTTACAAGGTAGCAACGATAAAGGAAATAACCATTCCTGTGTGGTTAAGGTTGATGACGGGACGAATAGCATTCTTCTAACCGGTGATATTGAAGCCCCAGCTGAACAAAAGATGCTAAGCCGTTACTGGCAGCAAGTGCAGGCAACATTGCTTCAGGTACCTCACCATGGCAGTAATACCTCATCATCGTTGCCATTAATTCAGCGAGTGAATGGAAAAGTGGCACTCGCATCGGCATCGCGCTATAACGCATGGCGACTGCCCTCTAACAAAGTTAAGCATCGCTATCAACTGCAAGGATATCAATGGATTGATACTCCACATCAAGGTCAAACAACGGTCAATTTTTCAGCGCAAGGCTGGCGGATTAGCAGCCTCAGGGAGCAAATTTTACCTCGTTGGTATCATCAGTGGTTTGGCGTGCCAGTGGATAACGGGTAGAATATGCGGCTATTTCAACAAATGCTGGTTTTTTGAATGCATAACGACAAAGATCTCTCTACGTGGCAGACATTCCGCCGACTGTGGCCAACCATTGCGCCTTTCAAAGCGGGTCTGATCGTGGCGGGCGTAGCGTTAATCCTCAACGCAGCCAGCGATACCTTCATGTTATCGCTCCTTAAGCCACTTCTTGATGATGGCTTTGGTAAAACAGATCGCTCCGTGCTGGTGTGGATGCCGCTGGTGGTGATCGGGCTGATGATTTTACGTGGTATCACCAGCTATGTCTCCAGCTACTGTATCTCCTGGGTATCAGGAAAGGTGGTAATGACCATGCGTCGCCGCCTGTTTGGTCACATGATAGGAATGCCAGTTTCATTCTTTGACAAACAGTCAACGGGTACGCTGTTGTCACGTATTACCTACGATTCCGAACAGGTTGCTTCTTCTTCTTCCGGCGCACTGATTACTGTTGTGCGTGAAGGTGCGTCGATCATCGGCCTGTTCATCATGATGTTCTATTACAGTTGGCAACTGTCGATCATTTTGATTGTGCTGGCACCGATTGTTTCGATTGCGATTCGCGTTGTATCGAAGCGTTTTCGCAACATCAGTAAAAACATGCAGAACACCATGGGGCAGGTGACCACCAGCGCAGAACAAATGCTGAAGGGCCACAAAGAAGTATTGATTTTCGGTGGTCAGGAAGTGGAAACGAAACGCTTTGATAAAGTCAGCAACCGAATGCGTCTTCAGGGGATGAAAATGGTTTCAGCCTCTTCCATCTCTGATCCGATCATTCAGCTGATCGCCTCTTTGGCGCTGGCGTTTGTTCTGTATGCGGCGAGCTTCCCAAGTGTCATGGATAGCCTGACTGCCGGTACGATTACCGTTGTTTTCTCTTCAATGATTGCACTGATGCGTCCGCTGAAATCGCTGACCAACGTTAACGCCCAGTTCCAGCGCGGTATGGCGGCTTGTCAGACGCTGTTTACCATTCTGGACAGTGAGCAGGAGAAAGATGAAGGTAAGCGCGTGATCGAGCGTGCGACTGGCGACGTGGAATTCCGCAATGTCACCTTTACTTATCCGGGACGTGACGTACCTGCATTGCGTAACATCAACCTGAAAATTCCGGCAGGGAAGACGGTTGCTCTGGTTGGACGCTCTGGTTCGGGTAAATCAACCATCGCCAGCCTGATCACGCGTTTTTACGATATTGATGAAGGCGAAATCCTGATGGATGGTCACGATCTGCGCGAGTATACCCTGGCGTCGTTACGTAACCAGGTTGCTCTGGTGTCGCAGAATGTCCATCTGTTTAACGATACGGTTGCTAACAACATTGCTTACGCACGGACTGAACAGTACAGCCGTGAGCAAATTGAAGAAGCGGCGCGTATGGCCTACGCCATGGACTTCATCAATAAGATGGATAACGGTCTCGATACAGTGATTGGTGAAAACGGCGTGCTGCTCTCTGGCGGTCAGCGTCAGCGTATTGCTATCGCTCGAGCCTTGTTGCGTGATAGCCCGATTCTGATTCTGGACGAAGCTACCTCGGCTCTGGATACCGAATCCGAACGTGCGATTCAGGCGGCACTGGATGAGTTGCAGAAAAACCGTACCTCTCTGGTGATTGCCCACCGCTTGTCTACCATTGAAAAGGCAGACGAAATCGTGGTCGTCGAGGATGGTGTCATTGTGGAACGCGGTACGCATAACGATTTGCTTGAGCACCGCGGCGTTTACGCGCAACTTCACAAAATGCAGTTTGGCCAATGATCGAAAAAATCTGGTCTGGTGAATCCCCTTTGTGGCGGCTATTGCTGCCACTCTCCTGGTTGTATGGCCTGGTGAGTGGCGCGATCCGTCTTTGCTATAAACTAAAACTGAAGCGCGCCTGGCGTGCCCCCGTACCGGTTGTCGTGGTTGGTAATCTCACCGCAGGCGGCAACGGAAAAACCCCGGTCGTTGTCTGGCTGGTGGAACAGTTGCAACAGCGCGGTATTCGCGTGGGGGTCGTATCGCGGGGATATGGTGGTAAGGCTGAATCTTATCCGCTGTTATTGTCGGCAGATACCACAACAGCACAGGCGGGTGATGAACCTGTGTTGATTTATCAACGCACTGATGCGCCTGTTGCGGTTTCTCCCGTTCGTTCTGATGCGGTAAAAGCCATTCTGGCGCAACACCCTGATGTGCAGATCATCGTAACCGACGACGGTTTACAGCATTACCGTCTGGCGCGTGATGTGGAAATTGTCGTTATTGATGGTGTGCGTCGCTTTGGCAATGGCTGGTGGTTGCCGGCGGGGCCAATGCGTGAGCGAGCGGGGCGCTTAAAGTCGGTTGATGCGGTAATCGTCAACGGCGGTGTCCCTCGCAGCGGTGAAATCCCCATGCATCTGCTGCCGGGTCAGGCGGTGAATTTACGTACCGGTACGCGTTGTGACGTTGCTCAGCTTGAACATGTAGTGGCGATGGCGGGGATTGGGCATCCGCCGCGCTTTTTTGCCACGCTGAAGATGTGTGGCGTACAACCGGAAAAATGTGTACCGCTGGCCGATCATCAGTCTTTGAACCATGCGGATGTCAGTGCGTTGGTAAGCGCCGGGCAAACGCTGGTAATGACTGAAAAAGATGCGGTGAAATGCCGGGCCTTTGCAGAAGAAAATTGGTGGTATTTGCCTGTAGACGCACAGCTTTCAGGTGATGAACCAGCGAAACTGCTTACGCAACTAACCTTGCTGGCTTCTGGCAACTAGTTACGCCGCGGCAGCGTTCGATTGATGGAGTCATGAATGTCGCTGCCGCACCTCTCCCTTGCTGATGCGCGTAATCTTCACCTTGCCGCACAAGGCCTGTTAAACAAACCCCGCCGTCGAGCGTCGTTGGAGGATATTCCGGCAACGATCTCCCGCATGTCCTTGCTGCAAATCGATACCATCAATATTGTTGCCCGTAGTCCATATCTGGTGCTTTTCAGTCGTCTGGGAAATTATCCTGCCCAGTGGCTGGATGAGTCTCTGGCGCGTGGCGAATTAATGGAATACTGGGCGCATGAAGCCTGCTTTATGCCGCGTAGCGACTTTCGTCTTATTCGCCACCGCATGCTGGCACCTGAAAAAATGGGCTGGAAATACAAAGACGCCTGGATGCAGGAACATGAGGCGGAAATTGCACAGTTAATTCAGCATATTCATGATAAGGGGCCGGTACGTTCAGCCGATTTTGAGCATCCTCGTAAAGGTGCAAGCGGCTGGTGGGAATGGAAGCCGCATAAACGGCATCTGGAAGGTTTATTTACTGCCGGAAAGGTGATGGTGATTGAACGGCGCAACTTCCAGCGCGTTTATGATTTAACCCTCCGTGTCATGCCTGACTGGGATGATGAGCGCGATCTCGTTTCGCAAACAGAAGCAGAAATCATCATGCTGGATAACAGTGCGCGTAGCCTGGGAATATTCCGCGAACAGTGGCTGGCAGATTACTATCGGCTGAAACGTCCGGCACTGGCGGCGTGGCGCGAAGCGAGGGCTGAACAGCAGCAAATCATTGCTGTGCATGTTGAAAAATTGGGCAATCTTTGGCTGCATGATGATTTGCTGCCGCTACTCGAGCGAGCGCTGGCCGGAAAGCTCACTGCAACGCACAGCGCGGTACTTTCGCCTTTTGATCCTGTTGTCTGGGATCGCAAACGCGCAGAGCAGCTTTTTGATTTTAGCTACCGGCTGGAGTGCTATACCCCAGCGCCGAAACGCCAGTATGGCTATTTTGTTCTGCCGTTATTACATCGTGGGCAATTAGTTGGGCGAATGGATGCCAAAATGCATCGCCAGACAGGCATCCTTGAAGTTATCTCTCTGTGGTTACAGGAAGGTATTAAACCAACGACAACGCTGCAAAAAGGGCTACGTCAGGCGATTACTGATTTCGCTAACTGGCAGCAGGCAACGCGGGTGACATTAGGATGCTGCCCGCAAGGCCTCTTTACTGATTGCCGCACCGGCTGGGAAATAGACCCCGTCGCATAAATGATTATGATAAGATTTATGCATTCATAACCCGATCCATCTGGAGGAACTATGGATCATCGTCTGCTTGAAATCATTGCCTGCCCGGTTTGCAACGGAAAACTTTGGTATAACCAGGAAAAACAAGAGCTTATTTGCAAACTGGACAACCTCGCTTTCCCGCTGCGTGATGGCATTCCAGTGTTGCTGGAAACGGAAGCCCGCGTGCTGACTGCTGATGAGAGTAAATCATGAGTTTTGTGGTCATTATTCCCGCGCGCTACGCGTCCACGCGTCTGCCCGGTAAACCATTGGTTGATATTAACGGCAAACCCATGATTGTTCATGTTCTTGAACGCGCGCGTGAATCAGGTGCCGAGCGCATCATCGTGGCAACCGATCATGAGGATGTTGCCCGCGCCGTTGAAGCCGCTGGCGGTGAAGTATGTATGACGCGCGCCGATCATCAGTCAGGAACAGAACGTCTGGCGGAAGTTGTCGAAAAATGCGCATTCAGCGACGACACGGTGATCGTTAATGTGCAGGGTGATGAACCGATGATCCCTGCGACAATCATTCGTCAGGTTGCTGATAACCTCGCTCAGCGTCAGGTGGGTATGGCGACTCTGGCGGTGCCAATCCACAATGCGGAAGAAGCGTTTAACCCGAATGCGGTGAAAGTGGTTCTCGACGCTGAAGGGTATGCACTGTACTTCTCTCGCGCCACCATTCCTTGGGATCGTGATCGTTTTGCAGAAGGCCTTGAAACCGTTGGCGATAACTTCCTGCGTCATCTTGGTATTTATGGCTACCGTGCAGGCTTTATCCGTCGTTACGTCAACTGGCAGCCAAGTCCGTTAGAACACATCGAAATGTTAGAGCAGCTTCGTGTTCTGTGGTACGGCGAAAAAATCCATGTTGCTGTTGCTCAGGAAGTTCCTGGCACAGGTGTGGATACCCCTGAAGATCTTGAGCGCGTTCGCGCTGAAATGCGCTAATTTCACTTCACGACACTTCAGCCAATTTTGGGAGGAGTGTCGTACCGTTACGATTTTCCTCAATTTTTCTTTTCAACAATTGATCTCATTCAGGTGACATCTTTTATATTGGCGCTCATTATGAAAGCAGTAGCTTTTATGAGGGTAATCTGAATGGAACAGCTGCGTGCCGAATTAAGCCATTTACTGGGCGAAAAACTCAGTCGTATTGAGTGCGTCAATGAAAAAGCGGATACGGCGTTGTGGGCTTTGTATGACAGCCAGGGAAACCCAATGCCGTTAATGGCAAGAAGCTTTAGTACGCCCGGAAAAGCCCGACAACTGGCATGGAAAACCACCATGCTGGCAAGAAGTGGGACTGTCCGTATGCCGACTATTTATGGTGTGATGACGCATGAAGAACACCCCGGCCCCGATGTCCTGCTACTGGAGCGGATGCGTGGTGTTTCGGTGGAGGCACCAGCCCGAACACCAGAACGCTGGGAACAACTCAAAGACCAAATCGTTGAAGCCTTACTGGCCTGGCACCGTCAGGACAGTCGCGGTTGCGTCGGCGCGGTCGACAATACTCAGGAAAATTTCTGGCCCTCATGGTACCGGCAACATGTTGAAGTGCTATGGACCACGCTCAATCAGTTCAATAACACCGGTCTGACGATGCAGGATAAGCGGATCCTGTTTCGCACTCGCGAATGTCTCCCGGCATTATTTGAAGGCTTTAACGACAATTGTGTGCTGATTCACGGTAACTTCTGTTTACGCAGCATGTTGAAAGATTCGCGCAGCGATCAGTTACTGGCGATGGTCGGGCCGGGACTAATGCTTTGGGCACCGCGAGAATACGAACTGTTCCGACTAATGGATAATTCTCTGGCGGAAGATTTGCTCTGGAGTTACCTGCAACGCGCGCCAGTGGCGGAGTCGTTCATCTGGCGGCGTTGGTTGTATGTGTTATGGGATGAAGTTGCGCAACTGGTTAATACCGGACGATTTAGTCGGCGCAACTTCGATCTGGCATCAAAATCACTCTTGCCGTGGCTCGCCTGACGAACCTTTTAGCCACTGCCAGATACGGCCAAGCGTTTCATAGCCAACACGATCGCTATGCATCAACCAGACCGGAGAAGGGATTGCCCGTTCCCACGGGTTAAGCGGCGAGTCGATGGCCAACTGATTCGCCGGGGCTGGTAGCGGATTTAACCCTTCCTGCTGAAAAAAGATCATCGCCCGCGGCAGATGTGATGCGGAGGTCACCAGCAGGAAAGGGGCGTCACCAATCGCCTGTTTCACTGCTGCAGCTTCTTCTTCGGTATCTTTTGGCAAATCCAGGGTGATAATTTGCTCGCGCGGCACGCCCAGCGATTGCGCAACTCTGGCACCTACTTCCGCTGTACTCACCGTATTGGTTTTTGCTACGCCTCCCGTGAAGATCAGTTTTGATCCCGGATTTTCGCGCCATAAGCGAATACCTTCATTCAGGCGTGGCAGACTGTTATTGATTAAATTAGAGCTCGGTGCCCACTGCGGGTTCCAGGTATAACCACCTCCGAGCACCACGATATAGTCCACTTTTTGCGAATTATTCCATGTCGGATAGGTGCTTTCGATGGGACGCAGCAGGCGGTCGGCTACCGGTTGCAAACTCAATAACAAGAGCGCCAGCCACCCAATGCTAATAAAAATCTTCCCGGTTTTTTGAAAACGGCTAAACCACAGCAGCGCCAGGCCAGCGCCAATAATCAACAACATCAGCGGAAGTGGCAGCAACATATTGCCAATCACTTTTTTCAGTGTAAAAAGCATCCTTTCTGGTTCCTTTTTTAACCATATAGCAAGGGATCGCCAGCGATATTACACCAGACGGGTTCATTCTCGCCGTGGCTGTGACAAAATAGCGTCTTTATCAGAAAACGTCTTAGCCAACCGGTGGAGAAAGCAATGCAGGATCGCAATTTTGATGATATTGCGGAAAAGTTTTCCCGTAACATTTACGGCACCACCAAAGGGCAGCTTCGACAGGCTATTCTGTGGCAGGATCTCGATCGCGTGCTGGCGGAAATGGGCCCGCAAAAACTGCGTGTGCTGGATGCTGGCGGTGGAGAAGGGCAGACCGCAATCAAAATGGCCGAGCGTGGGCATCAGGTCATTTTATGCGATCTTTCTGCGCAGATGATCGACCGCGCAAAACAGGCGGCAGAAGCAAAAGGTGTGAGCGACAACATGCAATTTATACATTGCGCCGCTCAGGATGTTGCTTCGCATTTGGAAACGCCCGTTGATCTGATATTGTTCCATGCGGTGCTCGAGTGGGTGGCTGATCCCCGCAGCGTATTGCAGACCCTGTGGTCAGTGTTGCGTCCAGGCGGCGTGTTGTCGTTAATGTTCTACAATGCGCATGGTTTGTTGATGCATAACATGGTCGCCGGGAATTTTGATTACGTGCAGGCGGGAATGCCGAAAAAGAAAAAACGGACGCTTTCGCCAGATTATCCACGCGACCCGGCGCAGGTTTATCTGTGGCTGGAAGAAGCTGGTTGGCAAATTATGGGTAAGACAGGCGTTCGCGTGTTTCATGATTATCTGCGCGAGAAACACCAGCAGCGCGACTGCTATGAAGCATTACTTGAATTAGAAACGCGTTATTGCCGTCAGGAACCGTATATTACCCTGGGGCGTTATATTCATGTCACCGCGCGCAAACCGCAGAGCAAGGATAAAGTATGAGTGAATTTTCCCAGACAGTCCCCGAACTGGTTGCCTGGGCCAGAAAAAATGACTTCTCCATCTCGCTGCCGGTAGACCGACTCTCTTTTCTGCTGGCGGTTGCCACGCTGAACGGCGAGCGTCTGGATGGTGAGATGAGTGAAGGCGAGCTGGTGGATGCATTCCGCCATGTGAGTGATGCGTTTGAGCAAACCAGCGAAACCATCGGCGTGCGCGCCAATAACGCGATCAACGACATGGTGCGTCAACGTCTGCTGAACCGCTTTACCAGCGAGCAGGCGGAAGGGAACGCAATTTACCGTCTGACGCCGCTCGGCATCGGCATTACTGACTACTACATCCGTCAGCGCGAGTTTTCTACGCTGCGTCTTTCTATGCAGTTGTCGATTGTGGCGGGTGAGCTCAAACGCGCAGCAGATGCCGCCGAAGAGGGCGGTGATGAATTTCACTGGCACCGTAATGTCTATGCGCCACTGAAATATTCGGTAGCAGAAATTTTCGACAGTATCGACCTGACGCAACGTCTGATGGACGAACAGCAGCAGCAGGTGAAGGACGATATCGCCCAGTTGCTGAACAAAGACTGGCGGGCGGCGATTTCCAGCTGTGAATTGTTGCTTTCGGAAACTTCCGGAACGCTGCGTGAATTGCAGGATACGCTGGAAGCGGCAGGCGACAAATTGCAGGCTAATCTGTTGCGCATTCAGGATGCGACGATGACCCATGACGATCTGCATTTCGTCGATCGTCTGGTGTTCGATCTGCAGAGCAAACTCGATCGTATTATCAGTTGGGGCCAGCAATCCATCGACTTGTGGATTGGCTACGACCGCCACGTACACAAATTTATTCGTACCGCGATCGATATGGATAAAAACCGCGTCTTTGCTCAGCGGTTACGTCAGTCGGTACAAACCTATTTTGATGAGCCGTGGGCGCTAACTTATGCCAATGCCGATCGTCTGCTGGATATGCGTGACGAAGAGATGGCACTGCGCGATGAAGAAGTGACTGGGGAACTTCCTGAGGATCTGGAATACGAAGAGTTTAACGAGATCCGCGAACAGCTGGCGGCGATCATCGAAGAACAACTTGCCGTGTACAAAACCAGACAAGTGCCGCTGGATCTTGGTCTGGTGGTACGCGAATATCTGTCACAGTATCCGCGTGCACGTCACTTTGACGTTGCGCGTATTGTTATTGATCAGGCGGTACGTCTTGGCGTAGCGCAAGCAGATTTCACCGGACTGCCAGCGAAATGGCAGCCGATTAATGATTACGGAGCCAAGGTACAGGCGCATGTCATCGACAAATATTGAACAAGTGATGCCGGTTAAGCTGGCGCAGGCGCTGGCGAATCCGTTATTTCCGGCGCTGGACAGCGCCTTACGTTCAGGACGCCATATTGGCCTCGACGAACTGGATAATCATGCATTCCTGATGGATTTTCAGGAATATCTGGAAGAGTTTTACGCGCGTTATAACGTTGAGCTTATTCGCGCACCAGAAGGGTTCTTCTATTTACGCCCACGTTCCACCACGCTGATCCCTCGTTCCGTCTTGTCGGAACTGGATATGATGGTCGGGAAAATCCTCTGTTATCTCTATCTCAGCCCGGAACGGCTGGCGAATGAGGGGATTTTCACCCAGCAGGAACTGTACGACGAACTGCTCACCCTGGCCGATGAAGCAAAACTGCTGAAACTGGTGAACAACCGTTCAACCGGTTCAGACGTTGACCGTCAGAAGTTGCAGGAGAAAGTACGTTCTTCGCTCAACCGTCTGCGTCGTTTAGGCATGGTGTGGTTTATGGGCCACGACAGCAGCAAGTTTCGCATTACCGAATCGGTGTTCCGCTTCGGAGCCGATGTGCGTGCTGGCGACGATCCCCGTGAAGCACAGCGTCGCCTGATTCGTGATGGCGAAGCAATGCCGATTGAAAATCATCTGCAACTCAACGATGAAACCGAAGAGAATCAGCCAGATAGCGGAGAGGAAGAATAATGATTGAACGCGGTAAATTTCGCTCACTGACGCTGATTAACTGGAACGGCTTTTTTGCCCGAACTTTTGACCTTGACGAGCTGGTCACGACGCTTTCTGGCGGTAACGGGGCGGGTAAATCCACCACCATGGCGGCGTTCGTTACGGCGCTGATCCCCGACCTGACCCTGCTGCATTTCCGTAACACTACGGAAGCCGGGGCCACCAGCGGTTCGCGCGATAAAGGTCTGCACGGTAAGCTGAAAGCGGGTGTCTGTTATTCGATGCTCGACACCATTAACTCGCGCCACCAGCGCGTGGTGGTCGGTGTGCGTCTGCAACAGGTTGCCGGACGCGATCGTAAAGTGGATATCAAGCCGTTTGCCATTCAGGGACTGCCGATGTCGGTGCAGCCGACACAGCTGGTGACCGAAACCCTGAACGAACGCCAGGCGCGCGTGCTGCCGCTTAACGAGCTGAAAGACAAGCTCGAGGCGATGGAAGGCGTGCAGTTTAAACAGTTCAACTCCATTACTGATTACCACTCGCTGATGTTCGATCTGGGCATCATCGCGCGTCGTCTGCGCTCCGCATCTGACCGTAGCAAATTCTATCGTCTGATCGAAGCTTCGCTGTATGGCGGGATCTCCAGTGCCATTACCCGTTCTCTGCGCGACTACCTGTTGCCAGAAAACAGCGGCGTGCGTAAAGCGTTCCAGGACATGGAAGCGGCGCTGCGTGAAAACCGTATGACGCTGGAAGCGATTCGTGTCACCCAGTCGGACCGCGACCTGTTTAAGCATCTGATCAGCGAAGCCACCAACTACGTGGCGGCGGACTACATGCGTCACGCCAACGAGCGCCGTGTCCATCTCGACAAAGCCCTGGAGTTTCGTCGCGAGCTACATACTTCGCGTCAGCAACTGGCGGCTGAGCAGTACAAACACGTCGATATGGCGCGTGAGCTGGCAGAGCACAACGGTGCCGAAGGCGATCTGGAAGCGGATTATCAGGCGGCCAGTGATCACCTGAACCTGGTGCAAACCGCACTGCGTCAGCAGGAGAAGATCGAACGCTACGAAGCGGATCTCGATGAGCTGCAGATCCGTCTGGAAGAGCAAAATGAAGTGGTGGCAGAAGCCATCGAACGCCAGGAAGAGAATGAGGCTCGTGCGGAAGCTGCCGAACTGGAAGTGGACGAGCTGAAAAGCCAGCTTGCTGACTACCAGCAGGCGCTGGACGTCCAGCAAACGCGCGCGATCCAGTATAACCAGGCGATTGCTGCGCTTAATCGTGCCAAAGAACTGTGCCATCTGCCGGACTTAACCGCCGACTGCGCCGCCGAATGGCTGGAAACCTTCCAGGCGAAAGAGCTGGAAGCGACTGAAAAAATGCTCTCTCTTGAGCAGAAAATGAGCATGGCGCAAACCGCGCACAGCCAGTTTGAGCAGGCTTATCAGCTGGTGGTGGCAATCAACGGCCCACTGGCGCGTAACGAGGCGTGGGATGTCGCTCGCGAACTATTGCGCGAAGGGGTCGATCAGCGTCACCTGGCAGAGCAGGTTCAGCCGCTGCGGATGCGATTAAGCGAACTGGAACAGCGTCTACGCGAGCAGCAAGAAGCTGAGCGTCTGCTGGCAGATTTCTGCAAACGTCAGGGCAAGAATTTTGATATCGACGAACTGGAAGCCCTGCATCAGGAACTGGAAGCACGCATTGCCTCTCTTTCCGATAGCGTGTCTAACGCCCGTGAAGAGCGCATGGCACTGCGCCAGGAGCAGGAACAGCTGCAGTCTCGCATTCAGAGTTTGATGCAGCGTGCGCCGGTTTGGCTGGCAGCGCAAAACAGTCTCAACCAGTTGAGCGAACAGTGCGGCGAAGAGTTTACCTCCAGCCAGGACGTCACCGAATATCTGCAACAGTTGCTGGAGCGTGAGCGAGAGGCGATTGTTGAACGCGATGAAGTGGGCGCGCGCAAAAACGCCGTCGATGAAGAGATCGAACGTTTAAGCCAGCCTGGCGGCTCTGAAGATCAGCGTCTGAACGCGCTGGCGGAGCGTTTTGGTGGTGTGCTGCTGTCAGAAATTTATGACGACGTTAGCCTGGAAGATGCGCCGTACTTCTCAGCGCTGTATGGCCCGTCACGCCACGCCATCGTGGTGCCAGATCTGTCACAGGTAACTGAACACCTGGAAGGCTTGACCGATTGCCCGGAAGATCTCTATCTGATCGAAGGAGATCCGCAGTCATTCGATGACAGCGTGTTCAGCGTTGATGAGCTGGAAAAAGCGGTAGTGGTGAAAATCGCCGATCGTCAGTGGCGTTATTCACGTTTCCCGGAAGTGCCGCTGTTTGGTCGTGCTGCGCGTGAAAGCCGTATTGAAAGCCTCCATGCCGAGCGTGAAGTGCTTTCCGAACGCTTCGCCACGCTCTCCTTTGATGTACAGAAAACTCAGCGTCTGCATCAGGCGTTCAGCCGCTTTATCGGCAGTCATCTGGCGGTTGCGTTTGAGTCTGACCCGGAAGCAGAAATCCGTCAACTGAACAGCCGTCGCGTCGAACTGGAGCGGGCGTTAAGTAATCATGAAAATGATAACCAGCAGCAGCGTATTCAGTTTGAGCAGGCGAAAGAGGGCGTTACGGCGCTGAACCGCATTCTGCCGCGTCTCAACCTGTTGGCTGATGACAGCCTGGCGGATCGCGTCGATGAAATCCGCGAACGTCTGGATGAAGCCCAGGAAGCCGCGCGTTTTGTTCAGCAGTTTGGCAATCAACTGGCGAAACTGGAACCGATTGTTTCGGTATTGCAGAGCGACCCGGAACAGTTCGAACAGTTAAAAGAAGATTACGCGTACTCTCAGCAGATGCAGCGCGATGCCCGTCAGCAGGCGTTTGCCCTGACGGAAGTGGTGCAGCGTCGTGCGCACTTTAGCTATTCTGACTCGGCAGAAATGCTTAGCGGTAACAGCGATCTCAACGAAAAACTGCGTGAACGTCTGGAACAGGCGGAAGCGGAGCGTACCCGCGCTCGCGAAGCGTTGCGCGGTCACGCAGCGCAGTTGAGTCAGTACAACCAGGTGCTGGCTTCGCTGAAAAGTTCTTACGACACCAAAAAAGAGCTACTCAACGATCTGCAACGTGAATTGCAGGATATCGGCGTGCGTGCTGATAGCGGGGCAGAAGAGCGGGCGCGTATTCGCCGTGACGAGCTGCATGCGCAACTGAGCAATAACCGTTCACGCCGCAATCAACTGGAAAAAGCGCTTACCTTCTGCGAAGCGGAGATGGACAACCTGACCCGCAAACTGCGCAAGCTGGAGCGGGATTACTTTGAGATGCGCGAGCAGGTAGTGACCGCCAAAGCGGGCTGGTGTGCGGTGATGCGCATGGTGAAAGATAACGGCGTTGAGCGCCGCTTACACCGTCGTGAGCTGGCTTATCTCTCCGCTGATGATTTGCGTTCCATGTCGGATAAGGCGTTAGGTGCGCTGCGTCTGGCGGTGGCGGATAACGAACATCTGCGCGACGTGCTGCGCATGTCGGAAGATCCGAAACGTCCGGAGCGTAAAATTCAGTTCTTCGTGGCGGTTTATCAGCATCTGCGTGAACGTATTCGTCAGGATATTATTCGTACCGATGATCCGGTGGAAGCTATCGAACAGATGGAGATTGAACTTAGCCGTCTGACCGAAGAATTAACCTCCCGTGAACAGAAACTGGCGATCAGTTCCCGCAGCGTGGCGAACATCATTCGCAAAACCATTCAGCGCGAGCAGAACCGTATCCGTATGCTCAACCAGGGGTTGCAGAACGTATCGTTTGGTCAGGTGAACAGCGTGCGTCTCAACGTGAACGTGCGTGAAACGCACGCCATGCTACTGGATGTGCTCTCTGAACAGCACGAGCAGCATCAGGATCTGTTTAACAGCAACCGTTTGACCTTCTCGGAAGCGCTGGCGAAACTGTATCAACGTCTTAACCCGCAGATTGATATGGGGCAGCGCACGCCGCAGACCATCGGTGAAGAACTGCTGGATTACCGCAACTATCTGGAAATGGAAGTTGAGGTTAACCGTGGTTCCGATGGCTGGCTGCGCGCAGAGTCTGGTGCATTGTCGACCGGTGAGGCGATTGGTACCGGTATGTCGATTCTGGTGATGGTGGTACAAAGCTGGGAAGATGAATCTCGCCGCCTGCGCGGTAAAGATATCTCTCCTTGCCGTCTGCTGTTCCTCGATGAAGCAGCGCGACTGGATGCTCGTTCTATCGCCACGCTGTTTGAATTGTGTGAGCGTTTGCAAATGCAACTCATCATCGCAGCGCCGGAAAATATCAGCCCGGAGAAAGGCACCACCTATAAACTGGTGCGTAAAGTCTTCCAGAATACCGAACACGTTCATGTCGTCGGCCTGCGAGGATTTGCGCCGCAACTCCCTGAAACGCTTCCAGGAACTGACGAAGCGCCTTCTCAGGCGAGTTAAAATTAAGGCGGCAGCAATGCCGCCTTTTCTTTTTCCGAAAACTCCGTTTCTGCACTAAAAAAGTGGCACATTACGGCGCGCTTTTCTTTAAACTTCTTTACATTAGGTTATGTAAAAACGTATCGGCGTTTATATACTGAAGATAAGCCTGATGAGTAACAGGCTTGCTCGTCATACTTTCGTGAGTATTGGCGTTGTACAGGCAAGTCGTAAAATAACAGCCTGGCTATTCAGAGTATGATAAAAACAGGGGGCAAGGGATGTTGCTTAATATGATGTGTGGTCGTCGGCTGTCGGCAATCAGTTTGTGCCTGGCCGTAACATTCGCTCCACTGTTCAATGCGCAGGCCGATGAGCCTGAAGTAATCCCTGGCGACAGCCCGGTGGCTGTCAGTGAACAGGGCGAGGCACTGCCGCAGGCGCAAGCCACGGCAATAATGGCGGGGATCCAGCCATTGCCTGAAGGTGCGGCAGAAAAAGCCCGCACGCAAATCGAATCTCAATTACCCGCAGGTTACAAGCCGGTTTATCTTAACCAGCTTCAACTGTTGTATGCCGCACGCGATATGCAACCCATGTGGGAAAACCGTGATGCTGTTAAAGCCTTCCAGCAACAGCTGGCAGAGGTGGCGATTGCCGGTTTCCAGCCGCAGTTTAATAAATGGGTAGAGTTACTGACCGATCCTGGTGTTAACGGGATGGCACGCGACGTGGTGCTCTCTGATGCGATGATGGGCTATCTCCATTTCATTGCAAATATTCCGGTCAAAGGCACTCGCTGGCTATATAGCAGTAAACCTTATGCACTTGCAACGCCGCCGCTCTCGGTGATTAACCAATGGCAGCTGGCGCTGGATAAAGGTCAATTGCCTACGTTTGTTGCAGGACTGGCACCGCAGCATCCGCAATATGCGGCGATGCATGAATCGTTACTGGCCTTACTCTGTGACACCAAACCGTGGCCCCAACTGACCGGCAAAGCAACGTTGCGCCCAGGGCAGTGGAGTAACGACGTACCGGCGTTGCGCGAAATATTGCAACGCACAGGCATGTTGGACGGGGGGCCGAAAATTACTCTACCTGGCGATGACACGCCAACTGACGCGGTAGTCAGCCCATCCGCTGTTACTGTTGAAACAGCAGAAACTAAGCCGATGGATAAGCAAACGACGTCTCGTAGTAAACCTGCGCCTGCCGTTCGCGCCGCCTACGATAATGAACTGGTGGAAGCCGTTAAACGTTTTCAGGCATGGCAAGGATTGGGGGCAGATGGTGCTATTGGCCCGGCAACACGTGACTGGTTAAACGTAACGCCCGCCCAGCGTGCTGGCGTGTTGGCTCTCAACATCCAGCGATTGCGCTTGCTGCCAACAGAGCTTTCTACCGGGATCATGGTTAACATTCCGGCCTATTCGCTGGTCTACTATCAGAACGGCAATCAGGTGCTGGATTCGCGAGTCATTGTCGGTCGCCCCGATCGCAAAACGCCGATGATGAGCAGTGCCCTTAACAACGTAGTGGTAAACCCGCCGTGGAACGTACCTCCAACTCTGGCACGCAAAGATATTCTGCCAAAAGTGCGCAACGATCCGGGATATCTCGAAAGCCATGGCTATACGGTGATGCGCGGCTGGAACAGCAGAGAAGCGATTGACCCATGGCAGGTTGACTGGTCTACAATCACGGCCTCGAATTTACCGTTCCGCTTCCAGCAGGCTCCAGGCCCACGGAACTCGCTGGGGCGCTATAAATTCAATATGCCGAGTTCAGAGGCCATTTATTTGCATGACACGCCGAACCACAATCTGTTCAAGCGTGATACACGCGCATTGAGCTCAGGCTGTGTACGAGTGAATAAAGCTTCCGATCTGGCGAATATGCTGTTGCAGGATGCAGGCTGGAATGACAAACGTATTTCTGATGCGCTGAAGCAGGGTGATACACGTTACGTCAATATTCGGCAGTCGATTCCGGTGAATCTCTACTACCTGACGGCCTTTGTTGGTGCAGATGGTCGTACCCAGTATCGTACAGATATTTACAATTATGATCTGCCTGCGCGATCCAGCTCGCAAATCGTATCGAAAGCGGAACAATTAATCAGGTAAATGAAGTAGTTCGGGGAAATCAGTTGTCGTAATAATTAGCATGATTGGGGGCGATTCTCTGCAGCCCCCGTCACTGCTGGGGTTGAGTCATCTTGACGTCTGCTTTACGGGCGGTTAAGGTGCCTCTTGTGCGCCAGAAGTGCATATAAACGATAACATTGACCTGTAGACTTGATTATCATGGACAAATTCGACGCTAATCGCCGCAAATTGCTGGCGCTTGGTGGCGTTGCACTCGGTGCCGCCATCCTGCCGACCCCTGCGTTTGCAACACTCTCTACCCCACGCCCGCGCATTTTGACACTCAATAATCTTCATACCGGAGAGTCAATCAAAGCGGAGTTTTTCGATGGCAGAGGCTATATTCAGGAAGAATTGGCAAAACTTAACCATTTTTTCCGCGATTACCGCGCGAACAAAATAAAGTCCATCGACCCAGGATTATTCGACCAGTTGTATCGCCTGCAAGGGTTGTTAGGCACGCGCAAACCGGTGCAACTCATTTCCGGTTATCGTTCTATTGATACCAACAATGAACTACGCGCCCGCAGCCGTGGAGTAGCGAAGAAAAGCTATCACACTAAAGGCCAGGCGATGGATTTCCATATTGAAGGTATCGCGTTAAGCAATATTCGCAAAGCCGCGTTATCTATGCGCGCAGGTGGTGTAGGATATTATCCACGTAGTAACTTTGTGCATATTGATACCGGGCCAGCACGGCACTGGTAGTAATTGCTTAACGAAACAGGGGCAGTATGAACTATCGTATTATTCCGGTCACCGCATTCTCCCAGAACTGTTCATTAATCTGGTGTGAACAAACCCGTCTGGCCGCACTGGTCGATCCTGGCGGCGATGCGGAAAAAATCAAACAGGAAGTTGATGACAGCGGCCTGACACTGATGCAGATCCTGCTGACGCATGGTCATCTGGACCACGTTGGCGCAGCGGCGGAACTGGCGCAACATTACGGCGTGCCGGTTTTCGGCCCGGAAAAAGAAGATGAGTTCTGGCTGCAAGGCTTGCCTGCGCAAAGTCGTATGTTTGGTCTGGAAGAGTGCCAGCCGCTGACGCCAGATCGTTGGCTGAACGAAGGCGATACCATCAGCATAGGGAATGTGACTTTACAGGTGTTACATTGCCCTGGGCATACGCCGGGTCATGTCGTGTTTTTTGATGATCGGGCAAAGCTGCTGATTTCTGGCGATGTTATTTTCAAAGGCGGAGTAGGGCGCAGTGACTTCCCGCGTGGCGATCATAATCAACTGATTTCTTCAATCAAAGATAAATTGCTGCCACTGGGGGATGACGTGATATTTATTCCGGGTCACGGACCATTATCCACACTTGGTTATGAACGCCTGCATAATCCCTTCCTGCAAGACGAAATGCCCGTCTGGTAAGGCACATAAAAAAGCCCGCTTTTAATGCGGGCCTGGATTTCTGGCAAAGTGCGCTTTGTTTATGCCGGATGCGGCACGAGCGCCTTATCCGGCCTACAAAATCGTGCAAATTCAAAATATTGCAGGGGACGCGTAGGCCTGATAAGCGTAGCGCATCAGGCAATGTTGCGTTTGTCATCAGTCTCAGCCCGCTTTTCAGCGGGCTTCATTGTTTTTAATGCTTACAGCACTGCCACAATCGCTTCGCACAGCGGAGCCATGTTATCTGGTGTCATCCCGGCCACATTTACGCGACCAGAAGCAACCGCATATACGCCAAACTCTTCGCGCAGACGCAGCACTTGTTCTTTTGTCAGGCCACTGAAGGAGAACATGCCGTTCTGTTTGATGATAAAGCTGAAGTCGCGGTTTGCGCCTTTTTCCTGCAGCGTATTGACGAACAACTGACGCATACGCTGAATACGCTGGCGCATATCAGTCAGCTCTTGTTCCCAAATCGCACGTAACGCATCGTTGCTCAGGATGGTGGCAACAACAGAAGCGCCGTGTGCTGGTGGGTTAGAGTAGTTAGCGCGAATCGCCGCTTTCATTTGGCTGAATGCGCGATCAACGGTTTCACTGTCGGCAGCAACCAGAGTACAAGCGCCAACACGCTCGTTGTACAGGCCAAAGTTTTTAGAGTAGGAACTGGCAACAATCAGCTCTTTATGCATAGCCGCGAAAGCGCGCAGTCCTTCAGCATCTTCTTCCAGACCACGGGCAAAACCCTGGTAAGCGAAGTCAAACAGCGGTAACCAGCCTTTCTCAACGGAGAGTTGTGCCAGTGTTTGCCATTGTTCCAGCGTAGGGTCGATACCGGTTGGGTTATGGCAGCAGCCATGGAACAGCACTACGTCGCCAGCCTGAGCTTCATTCAGGCTGTTAATCAGTGCATCGAAGTCAAGAGTGTGATTTTCCGCATCATAATAAGCGTATTCACGAACTTCCAGACCTGCAGAGTTAAAGACGCTCTTATGGTTCGGCCAGCTTGGGTTGCTCACCCACACACGCTTAACGCTGGTATTTTTTGCCAGGAAATCGGCAGCCACGCGTAGTGCGCCAGTGCCCCCCGGAGTCTGTGCCGTGCGAGCACGTTTGTCATTGATCAGGGCGCTACCTTTACCAAACAGCAGTTCCTGAGTGCAGCGACCAAATTCAGGGATGCCGTCAATGCCGAGGTAATTTTTGGTGGTTTCATTTTCGAGCAGATACTGTTCAGCCTTTTTCACGCTGGTCAGTACCGGGGTTTTGCCCGTCTCATCTTTATAGACACCAATCCCGAGGTTAATTTTGCCGGGACGTTCATCGGCACGAAACAGATCGGCCAGGCCCAGAATCGGGTCGGCAGGAGCGGCGGTAATGTTCTCAAACATGACGAGGTTCCATTATGGTTACAGAAGGGAAGTCCGCTATCAGGGTAACGGGAGATTTACAAAATTCCAACTATTACTGATGAAAACGCAGGCTGTTTTTGCAAGACGTGAGATTGCTCTGGAAGGTATAAAAAAAACAGGACCAAAGTCCTGTTTTTTCGGCATTTAACAAAGAGGTGTGCTATTAGAACTGGTAAACGATACCCACAGCAACGGTGTCGTCTGAACCTACGCCCAGTTTGTTGTCAGAATCGATCTGGTTGATGATGTAGTCAACATAGGTGGACATGTTTTTGTTGAAGTAGTAGGTTGCGCCCACTTCAAAGTAGTTCACCAGATCAACATCACCGATACCTTCTACGTCTTTCGCTTTAGATTTGGTGTAAGCGATGGACGGACGCAGACCGAAATCGAACTGGTATTGCGCAACTAACAGAACGTCTTGCGTTTTGTTGGCGAAGCCGCTGGTGTTTGTAAATTTATTAGTGATCGGCGTAGCGTTACGGGTTTCACCGTAGTTCGCTGCCAGGTAGATGTTGTTCGCGTCGTACTTCAGACCAGTAGCCCACTGTTCAGCTTTTTTACCGTTGCCAAGAGGTTGAGCTTCTTGCAGGTTGGTACGGTCAGCTGCACCATAAGCACCAACGATACCAAAGCCTTCGTATTCGTAGCTGATAGAACCGCCAACACCGTCGCCGTTAGAACGGCGTGCAGTGTCACGCTCGTTTTTACCCAGGTACTGAACAGCGAAGTTCAGGCCATCAACCAGACCAAAGAAGTTGGAGTTACGATAGGTAGCAACGCCGCCAACACGACCAACGAAGAAGTCATCGCTGTATGCAGTATCACCACCAAATTCTGGCAGCATATCGGTGTAACCCAGTGCATCATAAACCACACCGTAGTTACGGCCGTAATCGAAAGAACCAACGTCAGCGTATTTAAGACCCGCGAATGCCAGACGCGTTTTGTTACCAGTTTGAGCGTCAGCGCCTTCAGAGTTGTTACCCTGGAAGTTATATTCCCACTGACCATAACCGGTCAGATCGGAATTGATTTGAGTTTCCCCTTTAAAACCAAGACGGGCATAGGTCATGTCGCCATTGCCACCGTAACTGTTTTCACCGTTACCCTTGGAAAAATAATGCAGACCAACAGCTTTACCGTACAGATCTACTTTGTTGCCATCTTTGTTATAGATTTCTGCAGCGTTTGCAGTACCTGCTACTAACAGAGCAGGGACGATCACTGCCAGAATATTGCGCTTCATCATTATTTATTACCCTCATGGTTTTTTTATGACACCTGCCACTGCCGTCAATAAGTTCTGTCAATAAAAATTTACGGAACTATTGATGAGAGTTTGGTGTCTTTATGTGTCTGCAGGCATCTTTCCATTCAAACTAACGTTTCGCTACCGTGAAAGTGCTACAAAGATAAAGATTTGGTTTCAAAAAGAAAAAATATGTAACCAAAAGTAAAATTTAAGGAACTTTGTGAACACCGTCATATTTCCATAGAGACGTGATGATATTTACAGCAATTTTAATCTATTTATATGATTTCCTTATATTTAAATTAACTAAACGGAAATTTTGTTTCTGATGGAAACTTTATCGACCTGGCACAAAATCTTCTTTCAGACATCCAGAATGCCAAAAAATAGTATGAAAATTGTGCTATTAGCTAAGAAAAAACTAATCCGCAATAAGAATGCGGATTAGTTTTTGCGCGTAAATGTTGCAATGTAATATTCCGTAACAGGATGATCGTTATGGCGGGGTTGCAAATAGATTGCTTGACTTAACAAACAGATAACTTGACAGAAAAGATAAAAAAAGAGCCAGCGGGCGCTGGCTCTTGAAGACGCTAAATTAGAAGCTGGCGTTACGCGGAGTACGTGGGAACGGAATCACATCACGTACGTTTTGCACGCCAGTTACGTAAGCAATCAGACGTTCAAAACCAAGACCGAAACCTGAATGCGGAACAGTACCGTAGCGACGCAGATCGCGATACCACCAGTAATCTTCTTTATTCAGGCCCATTTCCAGCATACGCTCGTCCAGCACGTCTAGACGTTCTTCACGCTGGGAGCCACCAATGATCTCACCGATGCCCGGAGCCAGAACGTCCATAGCCGCAACGGTTTTACCGTCTTCGTTAAGGCGCATATAGAACGCTTTAATATCTTTCGGATAGTTTTTAACCACTACCGGTGCTTTAAAGTGTTCTTCCGCCAGATAACGCTCATGCTCAGAAGAGAGATCGACTCCCCAGTAAACCGGGTTTTCAAACTTCCTGCCGCAGTTTTCGAGAATGGTCACTGCGTCGGTATAATCCACCTGCGCAAAATCGGCTTCAATGAAGCGTTCCAGACGTGAAACGGCATCTTTATCTACGCGTTCAGCGAAGAATTTCATGTCGTCAGCGCGTTCTTCGAGAACCGCTTTGAAGACATATTTCAGCATGGCTTCAGCCAGACCCGCAATATCGTTCAGGTTAGCAAACGCCACTTCCGGCTCCAGCATCCAGAATTCCGCCAGGTGACGGCTGGTGTTGGAGTTTTCAGCACGGAAAGTCGGGCCGAAGGTATAAATTTTGGACAATGCGCAAGCGTAGGTTTCGCCGTTCAACTGGCCAGATACGGTCAGGAAAGACTCTTTACCAAAGAAGTCTTTGTCGAAATCCACTTTGCCCTGATCGTTACGCGGCAGGTTTTCCAGATCCAGCGTAGAAACGCGGAACATTTCGCCTGCACCTTCGGTATCAGATGCGGTAATCAGTGGCGTTGAAACCCAGAAGAATCCCTGCTCGTTAAAGAAGCGATGCAGCGCCTGCGCCAGCGTATGGCGAACGCGCGCGACGGCACCAATCAGGTTTGTGCGCGGACGCAGGTGAGCGACTTCACGCAGATACTCAATGCTGTGGCGTTTTGCCGCCATCGGGTAAGTGTCTGGATCTTCAACCCAACCAGCAACTTCAACCTTGCTGGCCTGAATTTCAAATTGTTGCCCCTGGCCCGGCGACGCCACGACTTTACCCGTCACAATGACCGAGCAGCCGGTGGTCAGACGCAGGACGTCTTCATTGTAATTGGGCAGAGAATTATTGATGACAGCCTGTACAGGATCAAAGCAGGAACCGTCATAAACGGCGAGGAAGGAGATGCCAGCTTTTGAATCTCGGCGGGTACGTACCCATCCGCGCACGGTGACTTCGCTGTCAACGGCTACACGGCCCTGGAGTACGTCGGCTACAGGCACAACGCTCATAATATTCTCTCTGTTAATAGTCGGAAAAAATAAACACTTGTCCACCCGTAAATGGGGGGATACCTATGTTACCTGGCATCTGCAATCAGACAAGCAGAATTCGCAAATGCAGCGAAAGATTTCGGAATTAAAGGTAAAAAAAGGGAGCCGATTAGCTCCCTGATGATATTAACTGGCTTTTTTAATATGCGGAAGGTCGAACGCTTTGCGCAGCGCCCGAACAAACGCTTTATCATGGCAGATAGTTTTGCCAGGGCTGTCAGAAAGTTTCGCCACCGGTTTACCGTTACACTCTACCAACTTAATGACAATATTCAGGGGTTTTACCTGGGGGATATCGCAGGTCAGGCGAGTCCCAATACCAAAACTTAATTGCACGCGGGAAGAGAAGTGGCGGTATAGCTCAACCGCTTTGCGTAAATCCAGATTGTCAGAGAAAACCAGCGTTTTACTCTGTGGATCAATTCCCAGCTTTTCATAATGTGCAATGGCTTTTTCACCCCATTCAACCGGGTCGCCAGAGTCATGACGCAGGCCCTGATACCGACTAGCGAACTCGACACCGAAATCACGCAGGAAAGCATCCATAGTGATGCAGTCGGTTAATGCAATGCCAAGTTGGTCGGGATACTCTTCCAGCCAGGCAGCAAGTGCAGCTCGCTGGCTGTTGGCTAGATCCGGGCTGATTTGCTGATGTGCCTGGAACCATTCGTGTGCCTGTGTTCCCATCGGCGTGAGGGAAAGCCGACGCGCCAGATCGTAGTTGCTGGTGCCCACAAACCAGGATTCCTGTTGCAGACGCTTAACGATGGTTTCTTGTACTTCGCGAGAAAAACGGCGACGGGTGCCAAAATCCATCAGATGGAAGCGCGACATATCAAGACCGGCGGTTAACGCCGAGAAGTCGACTAATTTGCTTTCCAGCGTGTCGAGGGCTTGCGCAACGTCGGCCTGCGGTGAGCGATAGCGATGTACCATTTCACTGATAACCGCCAGCAAAGGAACTTCCCAGAGGATGACTTCACGCCACGGGCCGCTTAAACGAATATCCAGCTTGCCATTATCGTTGGACACGGTGACTTGTTCCGGGTTAAAGCGGAACTCGCGTAACCAGTTAAGATAGTCGGCCTTAAAGAAAGGCAGGGCAGAAAGCCACTGATATTCATCATCCTGCAGGCGCAGGTGCTGCATCGCCTGAACCTGTTCACGAATAGCATCGGCATAAATACCCAGCAGATCGTCACCTCGGCAACGAAACTCCGCCGCGACATGCACATCGTAATAGTGATGAAACACGGCTTGCTGCATATGCAACTTATAAGCATCTGTATCCAGCAACGAGTGCAGAACAGGAGAAGCGAATTGTGTCATAGGTGCGCAGTAGCGTCCTCGTACAGGAGCGTTTAGTACAATAAACATCTTCAGGAACTGCTGGAGTATACCTTGTTTCGCAATTTATTGAACCCCGATCACACCATATGCCACCTTTCTGGTCGATGGCATTACGCGGTGTATGTTATAAAAATGTAGCAATAAAGGCGTTTGTACCTGAAAAGATGAAGATTCTGCATAGCGCGATTTACGCAACAGGAATAGACTGAACACCAGACTCTATAAAAGATGCTAAAGGTTATTTATGACTCAACAGCCACAAGCCAAATACCGTCACGATTATCGTGCGCCGGATTACCAGATTACTGATATTGACTTGACCTTTGACCTCGACGCGCAAAAGACGGTCGTTACCGCGGTCAGCCAGGCTGTCCGTCATGGTGCATCAGATGCTCCCCTTCGTCTCAACGGCGAAGACCTCAAACTGGTTTCTGTTCATATTAATGATGAGCCGTGGACCGCCTGGAAAGAAGAAGAGGGCGCACTGGTTATCAGTAATTTGCCGGAGCGTTTTACGCTTAAGATCATTAATGAAATAAGCCCGGCGGCGAATACCGCGCTGGAAGGGCTTTATCAGTCAGGCGGTGCGCTTTGCACCCAGTGTGAAGCCGAAGGTTTCCGCCATATTACGTATTATCTCGACCGCCCGGACGTGCTGGCGCGTTTTACCACCAAAATTATTGCCGATAAAATCAAATATCCCTTCCTGCTTTCCAATGGTAACCGCGTTGCGCAAGGCGAACTGGAAAACGGACGCCATTGGGTACAGTGGCAGGACCCGTTCCCGAAACCGTGCTACCTGTTTGCGCTGGTGGCAGGCGACTTTGATGTACTGCGCGATACCTTTACCACGCGTTCTGGTCGCGAAGTAGCACTGGAGCTGTACGTCGATCGCGGCAACCTTGATCGCGCGCCGTGGGCGATGACCTCGCTGAAAAACTCCATGAAATGGGATGAAGAACGCTTTGGCCTGGAGTATGACCTCGACATCTATATGATCGTCGCGGTGGATTTCTTCAATATGGGCGCAATGGAGAATAAGGGGCTGAATATCTTTAACTCCAAATATGTGCTGGCCCGCACCGACACCGCCACCGACAAAGATTACCTCGATATTGAACGCGTTATCGGCCATGAATATTTCCATAACTGGACCGGTAACCGAGTGACCTGTCGCGACTGGTTCCAGCTCAGCCTGAAAGAAGGTTTAACCGTCTTCCGCGATCAGGAGTTCAGCTCTGACCTTGGTTCCCGCGCAGTTAACCGCATCAATAATGTACGCACCATGCGCGGATTGCAGTTTGCAGAAGACGCCAGCCCGATGGCGCACCCGATCCGCCCGGATATGGTCATTGAGATGAACAACTTCTACACCCTGACCGTTTACGAGAAGGGCGCGGAAGTGATTCGCATGATCCACACCCTGCTTGGCGAAGAAAACTTCCAGAAAGGGATGCAGCTTTATTTCGAGCGTCATGATGGTAGTGCAGCGACCTGTGACGACTTTGTGCAGGCGATGGAAGATGCGTCGAATGTCGATCTCTCCCATTTCCGCCGTTGGTACAGCCAGTCCGGTACACCGATTGTGACCGTCAAAGACGACTACAATCCGGAAACCGAGCAGTACACCCTGACCATCAGCCAGCGCACGCCAGCCACGCCGGATCAGGCAGAAAAACAGCCGCTGCATATTCCGTTTGCCATCGAACTGTATGATAACGAAGGCAAAGTGATCCCGTTGCAGAAAGGCGGTCATCCGGTGAATTCCGTGCTGAACGTCACTCAGGCGGAACAGACCTTTGTCTTTGATAATGTCTACTTCCAGCCGGTGCCTGCGCTGCTGTGCGAATTCTCTGCGCCAGTGAAACTGGAATATAAGTGGAGCGATCAGCAACTGACCTTCCTGATGCGTCATGCGCGTAATGATTTCTCCCGCTGGGATGCGGCGCAAAGTTTGCTGGCAACCTACATCAAGCTGAACGTCGCGCGTCATCAGCAAGGTCAGCCGCTGTCTCTGCCGGTGCATGTGGCTGATGCTTTCCGCGCGGTACTGCTTGATGAGAAGATTGATCCAGCGCTGGCGGCAGAAATCCTGACGCTGCCTTCTGTCAATGAAATGGCTGAATTGTTCGATATCATCGACCCGATTGCTATTGCCGAAGTACGCGAAGCACTCACTCGTACTCTGGCGACTGAACTGGCGGATGAGCTACTGGCTATTTACAACGCGAATTACCAGAGCGAGTACCGTGTTGAGCATGAAGATATTGCAAAACGCACTCTGCGTAATGCCTGCCTGCGTTTCCTCGCTTTTGGTGAAACGCATCTGGCTGATGTGCTGGTGAGCAAGCAGTTCCACGAAGCAAACAATATGACTGATGCGCTGGCGGCGCTTTCTGCGGCGGTTGCCGCACAGCTGCCTTGCCGTGACGCGCTGATGCAGGAGTACGACGACAAGTGGCATCAGAACGGTCTGGTGATGGATAAATGGTTTATCCTGCAAGCCACCAGCCCGGCGGCGAATGTGCTGGAGACGGTGCGCGGCCTGTTGCAGCATCGCTCATTTACCATGAGCAACCCGAACCGTATTCGTTCGTTGATTGGCGCGTTTGCGGGCAGCAATCCGGCAGCGTTCCATGCCGAAGATGGCAGCGGTTACCTGTTCCTGGTGGAAATGCTTACCGACCTCAACAGCCGTAACCCGCAGGTGGCTTCACGTCTGATTGAACCGCTGATTCGCCTGAAACGTTACGATGCCAAACGTCAGGAGAAAATGCGCGCGGCGCTGGAACAGTTGAAAGGGCTGGAAAATCTCTCTGGCGATCTGTACGAGAAGATAACTAAAGCACTGGCTTGATAAATAACCGAATGGCGGCAATAGCGCCGCCATTCGGGGAATTTACCCCTGTTTTCTCAGGCGAGTTTCAGATTCACCACGTTGCATCACCCGTTGCAACACCTCCGCTTCCAGCTCCGCTAATCGCACCGACCCTAATCGACGCGGACGGGGGATATCCACTGTCAAATCCAGACCAATTTTTCCCTCTTCAATTAACAGCACCCGGTCAGCCATCGCTACCGCTTCGCTCACATCATGCGTCACCAACAGTACGGTAAAGCCGTGCTCCTGCCAAAGTGACACAATCAAATCCTGCATCTCGAGTCGCGTTAAGGCGTCCAGCGCCCCGAGCGGTTCATCAAGCAACAATAATCCCGGTCGATGAATCAACGCTCTTGCCAGCGCCACTCGCTGTTTCTGCCCGCCAGAAAGTGCGGCAGGCCATTCCCCTGCGCGATTCTCCAGTCCTACCGCAGCCAACGCTCGACGTGCGGCATCGCGCCACTGGCCTTTAAGGCCTAACCCAACGTTATCAATCACCGATTTCCACGGTAGCAGACGCGCATCCTGAAACATCATTCGCGTGTCTTCCTGAATTTCAGCCAGCGGTGTGGTGCCCGCTAACACATCGCCTGCGGTTGGCGTTTCCAGACCTGCCAGCAGGCGCAGCAGGGTACTTTTGCCACCACCGCTGCGGCCCACCACCGCCACAAACTGACCTGCCGGAATATGTAAATCCAGTTGGTTCAGGACGATATTTTCCGCGTAATGTTTGCTTACTGCATTGAGCAACAATGGCGTGCCCTGGTTCAGACGAGCAGTATTCATACCGTGGCCTCCTTCAAATGATAAGCCGGGTTCCAGCGCAACCAGAGGCGCTCTAACAGCTGCGCGCTGACGTCAGCCAGTTTGCCGAGCAGGGCGTAAAGAATAATAGCGACTACCACCACGTCCGTTTGCAAAAACTCCCGCGCATTCATCGCCAGATAACCAATGCCTGAATTGGCAGAAATGGTTTCGGCAACAATCAGCGTCAGCCACATCAGGCCCAACGCAAAACGCACGCCGACCATAATTGAGGGCAGGGCACCAGGCAGGATCACATGGATAAACAGCGGTATGCCGGATAATCCATAGCTACGCGCCATCTCCACCAACCCGCGATCGATATTACGGATGCCATGCCAGGTGTTGATATAAATGGGGAATAGCGTACCGAGCGCCACCAGAAAGATTTTTGCGGATTCATCAATGCCAAACCACAAAATCACCAGCGGGATCAGCGCCAGATGCGGCACGTTGCGCAACATCTGAATTGAGGTATCCAGCAGCCGTTCTCCCCAGCGAGATAGCCCGCTAATCAGTCCCAAAATCAACCCCAGCGATCCGCCAATTGAAAAGCCAATCAGCGCCCGCCAGGAGCTGATCGCCAGATGCTGCCACAGTTCGCCGCTGGCGGAGAGCGTCCAGAACGCCGTCACCACTCCTTCCGGTGAAGGCAAAATACGCGTCGACAGCCAGCCAACCGAGGAGGCCAGTTGCCACACCGCCACGATGCCCACCGGTAAAAACCAGGGGGCAACGCGCAATAACCACTTCTTCACTGGCGTTGCCATTATTTCTTCCTTAGCTTTGCGCGACTTTACGGGGGATAAAATCATTCGCCACCGCTTCGCCTTGCGGATTCAGCGGCTGCGGCTGGGGAATTTCCGGGATGGCGACATCCAGAAGCGGGAACAGCAACTCGCCAACCCGATACGCTTCTTCCAGATGCGGATAGCCCGAAAGCACAAAACTGTCGATGCCAAGCGCGGCATATTCGTTGATTCGCGCAGCGACCGTAGGACCATCGCCCACCAGCGCCGTCCCGGCACCGCCGCGCACTAAGCCAACGCCCGCCCATAAATTGGGGCTGATCTCCAGATTGTCGCGCTTGCCGTTATGTAACGCCGCCATTCGCTGTTGCCCTACGGAATCCGTCCGGGCGAATGCGGCCTGTGCTTTGGCGATAGTTTCATCATCAAGATGCGAGATTAACCGCTCGGCGGCCTGCCACGCTTCGTCGTTAGTTTCACGAACAATCACATGCAGACGAATACCGAAACGAATTTTGCGTCCATGCGCGGCAGCTTTCGCCCGCACTTGTTCGATTTTCTCTTTAACCAGTTCCGGCGGTTCGCCCCAGGTGAGGTAGAGATCAACCTGTTCTGCCGCCAGCTCCTGGGCGACATCTGACGATCCGCCAAAGTAAAGTGGCGGATACGGCTGTTGAATCGCCGGGAAGAGCAGTTTTGCTCCGCGCACATGAATATGTTTACCGTTGAAATCGACGGTTTCTCTCTGCAATAAACGCCGCCAGACCTGGGTAAATTCCGCCGAGGCTTCGTAGCGCTCGCTATGATCAAGGAACACTCCGTCGCCTGCCAGCTCTTGTGGATCGCTGCCTGTGACCAGGTTAAACAACGCACGTCCATTTGAGAGACGGTCAAGCGTGGCGGCCTGGCGGGCGGCAACGGTAGGTGAGGTTACGCTGGGACGCAGGGCGACAAGAAACTTCAGCCGCTGCGTCACCGGGATCATCGATGCGGCAACCAGCCACGCATCTTCGCAGGAGCGCCCCGTTGGAATTAGCACACCGGTATAGCCAAGACGATCCGCCGCTTGCGCAATTTGTTGCAGATAACCGTGATCAACCGGGCGTGAACCTTCTTCCGTTCCCAGATAATGCCCGTCACCGTGGGTCGGTAAAAACCAGAACATATTCAGACTCATAATTGTTTTCCTTCCAGTTGAGTGGGCTGCCAGATGCGCTGGCGAATATCGACTTTTTTCGGCACCAGACGATTTTCATAAAACAGATCTGCCGTTTGCTGCTGTAAGGCGGCAACCTCGGCGTTAACCGGTTTGATGGTGGTAGGAGGGCGATGATCTAAGTAAGAGGCAATCACCGGTGCCGGTAAGCCCATCGTTTTTGTCAGTAAAGCGATGCTTTGCTCGCGCTGGCTGCGGGTTAACGCATCGGCCTCACTAAAGGTTGCCAGTACGCCCTGAATAAAAGCGCCGTTTTTTTCTGCATAGGGACGAGCTGCCAGATAAAACGATCCAGTTTGATTGAGATCGGTGCCGTCTTTCAGCACCCGCACGCCGCCCTGTAATAATGCAGCAGAGTAGTAGGGATCCCAGATAGCCCAGGCGTCAACGTTACCTTGCTGGAACGCGGCGCGGGCATCAGCGGGCGTCAGGTAAGTGGGTTGGATATCGGTAAACTTAAGTCCGGCCTGACGCAGTGCACGCAGTAAAAGGTTGTGTGAACTGGAACCTTTCTGAAAGGCAACTTTGTGACCTTTAAGATCGGCTACGGTTTTGATCGGGCTGTTTTCTGCCACCAGAATCACTTCGGCTTTGGGCTTCGGTGGCTCGACGCCCACGTACACCAAATCAGCCCCGGCAGCCTGGGCAAAGATTGGCGGAATATCCCCGGTACTGCCGAGATCAATACTGCCAACGTTTAACGCTTCCAACATTTGCGGACCCGCGGGGAACTCCACCCAGGAGATTTTTGATTCCGGATAGCGTTTTTCCAGTAACTGGTGGCTTTTTGCCAGCACCATACCAATACTGCCTTTCTGATAGCCTATACGTAACGCTTCAGGCGAGGATTCTGCAGCAACCGCAAAAGTAGAGACGCTAAGCAATCCCGCCAGCGCCAGTTTAATGATGTTACGCATGGGCATTACCTCGCAGAGACAGAAGGTCAGGAACCTGAACATCGCGGCGGTGCAATGCCTGCCAGAAAGTTTCTAGCGCGGTATCAAGACGGGTTTGCAGATTTGGCGTGAACTGGGGTCTGTGATGGTAATCAATTACTTGTGAGTCATCGGCAAACACGCCGTGCAGGATCTCCTGAGCTTTCAGTGCGCTTAAAACTGGTTTAAGGGCATAATCGACCGCCAGCAGATGGGCCACGGTACCGCCCGTCGCCAGCGGTAGCACCACTTTGCCTTGCAAAGCGCGTTCTGGCAGCAGGTCGAGCAGGGTTTTCAACGCACCGGAATAGGCGGCTTTATACACAGGCGTGGCGACAATCAGCCCATCGGCCTGTTGCAGCTGTTCGGTGAAGGTCTTGAGTGCCGGACTATCGAAACGAGCATAAAGTAGCTCTTCCGGGGCGAAGTTTTGCAGATTCCAGTGATAAACCTCTACATCCAGGCCATTTAGTTTTTCCCGCGCATATTCCAGCAAGGAGCTGGAGCGAGAAGGAAAGCGAGGACTACCCGCCAGGGTGATGACACGCATACTCTCTCCTTATAACCAATTGTTCTTTTTTTGTTAACATTGATAACAATTCGGTCAGTCTGTCGGAGAGACAAGAAAATTCCAAATATAAATTTTGTGTATCTTTTTCTGAAAATAAACTAAAGAAAGGGCTTTATATATCACGCATATTTATTTATTGGATAGTCATTAGATGTTGAATCAATGAATTACTCGTTCAGTTAATATTTAAATATTCATGAAATCTATAAATTAAAGATTTGTCACTTATTGGATTTAGTATGCTTGATTTAAATGGCGGACAATTATTGTTATTATTAAGTCTAATGTCATTTAAAGGCATTATCATATTTACGAAGAGATCAGGATGATAACGATGAAAAAAAGTGTATTGACGGCGTTTATAACTGTGGTATGTGCAACGTCCAGCGTTATGGCTGCTGATGATAATGCTATCACGGATGGCTCAGTAACATTTAATGGTAAAGTTATTGCTCCAGCTTGTACCCTGGTAGCTGCGACGAAAGATTCCGTGGTGACTTTGCCAGATGTTAGTGCCACGAAGTTGCAAACCAATGGTCAGGTTTCTGGCGTGCAAATTGATGTGCCAATTGAATTAAAAGATTGTGATACTACCGTAACAAAAAATGCAACGTTCACCTTTAATGGCACTGCGGATACTACTCAGATTACAGCGTTTGCTAACCAGGCCTCATCTGATGCTGCTACAAACGTGGCCCTGCAAATGTATATGAATGATGGTACAACGGCCATCACGCCAGACACAGAAACCGGGAACATTTTGTTGCAGGATGGAGATCAGACGTTGACTTTTAAAGTTGATTATATCGCTACGGGGAAAGCGACTTCAGGTAATGTGAATGCGGTAACAAATTTCCATATTAACTATTATTAATAGAACTCATTAATTGTTTTATTAATTAGTACCCCTCCAGTGTTCTGGAGGGGATATTCATATTTTTTAAGAGTGACTATTTATGAAAACTTGCATAACAAAGGGAATTGTGACCGTAAGTTTAACGGCAATATTACTCAGCTGCTCATCCGCATGGGCGGCAGGTAAAGGCGGGATTGGACTTGCAGCAACACGTCTTGTTTATTCAGAAGGTGAAGAGCAAATTTCACTGGGTGTACGTAACACCAGTCCGGATGTTCCTTATCTTATTCAGTCATGGGTGATGACCCCAGATAATAAAAAATCAGCAGACTTTATTATTACACCACCGCTATTTGTGCTGAATCCGGCAAATGAGAATCTGTTACGCATTATGTACATTGGAGCGCCGTTGGCGAAAGACAGAGAAACCCTTTTCTTCACTAGCGTACGGGCAGTCCCTTCAACAACGAAGCGGAAAGAGGGAAATACCCTGAAGATTGCCACACAAAGCGTCATCAAACTTTTCTGGCGACCAAAAGGTTTAGCGTATCCCTTAGGCGAGGCTCCGGCGAAACTGCGTTGCACTTCGTCAGCTGACATGGTTACGGTCAGTAACCCAACACCTTATTTCATTACCCTGACAGACCTGAAAATAGGTGGAAAAGTAGTTAAAAATCAAATGATTTCCCCCTTTGATAAATACCAATTTTCTCTGCCAAAGGGGGCCAAAAATAGCAGCGTAACGTATCGAACCATCAATGACTACGGGGCGGAAACGCCGCAACTCAACTGTAAATCGTAAGCCGTCTTCAGTTAAGAGAGCGAGATGTATAGAACTCATCGACAACACAGCCTGTTAAGCTCTGGTGGAGTGCCATCGTTTATTGGTGGGCTGGTGGTGTTTGTGTCGGCAGCGTTCAATGCACAAGCTGAAACCTGGTTCGATCCTGCTTTTTTCAAAGATGATCCCTCAATGGTGGCCGATTTGTCTCGTTTCGAAAAAGGACAAAAAATAACGCCAGGGGTTTATCGTGTCGATATTGTTCTGAATCAGACAATTGTAGATACGCGCAACAATTCAACATGGAGTCGTAGTAGTGGCCAAACCGCAGAATGGAAGAATCTCAGCAGCTATTTGCAACGGGCGGTTATTCCTCTGAAAGGCGAACTGACCGTAGGTGATGATTATACTGCAGGCGATTTTTTCGATAGTGTCAGCTTTCGTGGTGTGCAGCTGGCGTCAGATGACAACATGCTGCCAGACAGCCTGAAAGGGTTTGCGCCTGTGGTGCGTGGTATCGCCAAAAGCAATGCCCAGATAACGATTAAGCAAAATGGTTACACCATTTACCAAACTTATGTATCGCCTGGTGCTTTTGAAATTAGTGATCTCTATTCCACGTCGTCGAGCGGTGATTTGTTAGTTGAAATCAAAGAAGCGGACGGCAGCGTCAATAGCTACAGCGTACCGTTCTCCAGTGTGCCATTACTCCAGCGTCAGGGGCGAATCAAATACGCGGTGACACTGGCGAAATACAGAACCAATAGTAATGAACAGCAGGAGAGCAAATTTGCCCAGGCCACGTTGCAGTGGGGCGGACCGTGGGGAACGACCTGGTATGGTGGTGGACAATATGCTGAATATTACCGTGCCGCCATGTTTGGTCTGGGATTTAACCTCGGCGATTTCGGAGCAATTTCGTTCGATGCGACCCAGGCGAAGAGTACGCTAGCAGATCAAAGCGAACATAAAGGTCAGTCATATCGTTTTCTGTATGCCAAAACGCTCAACCACTTGGGCACTAACTTTCAATTGATGGGCTATCGCTATTCGACGTCGGGTTTCTACACCCTTTCCGACACCATGTATAAACATATGGATGGCTACGAATTTAATGACGGTGATGATGAAGATACGCCGATGTGGTCGCGTTATTACAATTTGTTTTACACCAAACGTGGCAAACTGCAGGTCAATATCTCCCAGCAATTAGGCGAGTACGGTTCGTTTTATTTAAGTGGTAGCCAGCAAACTTACTGGCATACGGATCAACAGGATCGGCTATTACAGTTTGGCTACAACACGCAAATTAAAGATCTTTCGCTGGGGATTTCCTGGAACTACAGTAAGTCCCGTGGTCAACCTGATGCTGATCAGGTGTTTGCTCTAAATTTTTCCCTGCCGCTCAATCTGTTGCTCCCCAGAAGTAATGATAGCTATACCAGGAAAAAAAATTACGCCTGGATGACCTCTAACACCAGTATCGATAACGAAGGGCACACTACACAAAACCTGGGTTTAACGGAGACATTACTCGATGACGGTAACCTGAGCTACAGCGTGCAACAGGGATATAACAGCGAGGGGAAAACGGCTAATGGTAGCGCCAGCATGGATTACAAAGGGGCGTTTGCGGATGCCCGAGTGGGCTACAACTACAGCGATAACGGCAGTCAACAACAACTGAACTACGCTCTTTCAGGCAGTTTAGTTGCCCATTCACAGGGCATTACCCTGGGGCAATCGCTGGGGGAAACTAACGTTCTGATTGCAGCACCAGGCGCAGAGAATACTCGTGTGGCGAACAGCACCGGGCTGAAAACTGACTGGCGCGGATATACCGTTGTTCCTTATGCCACTTCTTATCGGGAAAATCGAATCGCACTTGATGCGGCGTCGTTAAAACGTAACGTGGATCTTGAAAATGCAGTAGTCAACGTGGTTCCCACCAAAGGGGCGTTGGTTCTGGCGGAGTTCAATGCCCATGCGGGTGCAAGGGTATTAATGAAAACATCAAAGCAGGGTATACCGCTGCGTTTTGGCGCGATAGCGACGCTGGACGGCGTACAGGCTAATAGCGGCATAATTGATGATGATGGCTCGCTCTATATGGCGGGTTTACCGGCGAAGGGAACAATAAGCGTGCGCTGGGGCGAAGCTCCCGATCAAATTTGTCATATCAATTACGAGCTTACCGAACAACAAATTAACTCTGCGATTACGCGAATGGATGCCATATGCAGATAATCTTTGGAGAAAAATGCGTGTCATTACTACGACTATTTTTTGCCGCCGTCTTAATGCTATGGTGCGCTCAAACCGCTGCTTATAGCGGGCAGTGTCATACTACTCAGGGGAATCCGTATATTGGCGTCAATTTTGGCGTTAAAACCCTGGAGGAAGAAGCAAATACGGCAGGGGTAGTTAAAGACAAATTTTATCAGTGGAACGAATCGAATGATTATTATGTTTCCTGTGATTGCGATAAAGACAATGTCAGAAGTGGCCGATGGGCATTCGCCGCGGATTCACCGTTAGTCTATTTAGGCGACAACTGGTACAAAATTAATGACTATCTTGCCGCCAAAGTTTTATTGCAGGTTAAAGGCAGTTCTCCTACTGCGGTTCCTTTCGAAAACGTGGGCACAGGGGGGGATACCCGATGGCATATTTGCGACCCTGGCGGTCAACGTTTAGGTGGGCAGGGGGCAAGCGGTAATAGCGGTAGCTTTTCCCTGAAAATATTGCAGCCGTTCGTTGGCTCGGTCGTCATTCCTCCTATGGCGCTGGCGCGATTATATGAATGCTACAACATACCCGCAGGTGATTCCTGCACGACTACAGGTACACCGGTTTTAGTGTATTACCTGTCTGGTACGATCAATTCACTTGGCTCATGTTCCGTCAATGCCGGAGAGACAATTGAAGTTGATTTAGGTGATGTCTTCGCTGCCAATTTCCGTGTTGTAGGGCATAAACCTCTTGGGGCCAGAACGGCAGAACTTGCAATTCCAGTCAGGTGTAACACGGGAAACGCGGGATTAGTTAATGTCAACCTGAGTCTGACGGCAACCACAGACCCCAGCTATCCCCAGGCGATTAAGACGTCACGTCCTGGCGTGGGCGTGGTGGTGACCGATAGCCAGAACAACATTATTTCCCCTGCTGGTGGAACATTACCGCTCTCTATTCCTGATGATGCAGACAGTATCGCGCGAATGAATGTCTATCCAGTCAGCACGACAGGTGTACCACCAGAAACCGGGCGATTTGAAGCCACGGCAACGGTGAGAATAAATTTTGATTAACGCGTGAACGTATGAAGAAAAAAAACGATATTTCAGTGCGTTATCTTGTTCTTTAGCATTCTTAACATCCATGTCGGGATGGCTGGGCCTGAACAAGTTAGTATGCATATTTATGGGAATGTGGTCGATCAGGGCTGTGATGTCGCCACCAAAAGTGCATTACAAAATATTCATATTGGTGATTTTAATATCAGTGATTTTCAGGCCGCGAATACCGTAAGCACTGCTGCTGATTTGAATATCGATATCACCGGTTGTGCCGCTGGTATTACTGGCGCGGACGTCCTTTTTAGCGGCGAGGCTGACACCCTTGCGCCGACACTGCTCAAACTAACTGACACAGGCGGAAGCGGTGGTATGGCAACGGGGATTGCCGTGCAAATTCTTGATGCGCAAAGTCAGCAAGAAATCCCGCTCAATCAGGTCCAGCCTCTTACGCCCTTAAAAGCCGGGGATAACACACTCAAATATCAACTTCGTTATAAGTCCACAAAGGCGGGAGCAACGGGCGGTAATGCGACGGCGGTTCTCTATTTTGATCTGGTTTACCAGTGAAGGAGTGATGTTGAAACGGATAATCTGGATTCTGTTCTTATTGGGATTAACGTGGGGCTGTGAGCTATTTGCCCATGATGGCACGGTCAACATTAGCGGATCGTTTCGCCGTAATACATGCGTGCTGGCACAGGATAGCAAGCAAATCAATGTGCAGTTAGGCGATGTCTCGCTGACACGTTTTTCTCATGGGAATTATGGCCCGGAGAAATCTTTCATCATTAATTTGCAGGATTGCGGAACAGATGTCAGCACGGTTGACGTCACCTTTTCAGGAACCCCCGACGGAGTGCAGAGCGAAATGTTGTCCATTGAAAGTGGTACGGATGCAGCCAGCGGGCTGGCAATTGCGATTCTGGATGATGCGAAGATATTGATTCCGCTTAACCAGGCGAGTAAAGACTACAGCCTACATAGCGGTAAGGTGCCATTAACTTTTTATGCGCAATTGCGACCTGTCAATAGCGATGTGCAGTCGGGTAAAGTGAATGCCAGCGCGACATTTGTACTTCATTATGACTAATACGTGGAACAGATTGGCGCTCTTGATTTTCGCCGTTTTATCGCTGCTGGTGGCGGGTGAATTGCAGGCAGGAGTGGTGGTCGGCGGAACGCGATTTATCTTTCCGGCAGACAGAGAATCGATATCTATTTTACTGACTAATACCAGTCAGGAATCCTGGCTTATTAACAGTAAAATCAACCGCCCAACGCGTTGGGCCGGGGGGGAAGCGTCGACAGTGCCAGCACCATTACTGGCCGCTCCGCCACTTATTCTCCTGAAGCCCGGTACGACAGGCACGTTGCGCTTGCTGAGAACGGAAAGCGACATCTTGCCTGTGGATCGCGAAACGCTATTTGAGTTAAGCATTGCCAGCGTGCCATCCGGCAAAGTTGAAAATCAGAGCGTAAAAGTGGCGATGCGCTCGGTATTTAAACTGTTCTGGCGACCCGAAGGTTTGCCGGGCGACCCGCTGGAAGCTTATCAACAATTACGCTGGACACGGAATTCGCAGGGTGTACAACTCACTAACCCAACGCCTTATTACATTAACCTGATTCAGGTGAGTGTAAATGGTAAAGCGTTAAGTAATGTGGGAGTTGTGCCGCCTAAAAGCCAGCGTCAGACAAGCTGGTGTCAGGCAATCGCACCGTGTCATGTCGCCTGGCGGGCGATAAATGATTACGGCGGGTTGAGTGCAAAGAAGGAGCAAAATCTGCCCTGAAACAGGTTCGGAAAACGTTTGCGTTTTTTTTGCCGCAGGTCAATTCCCTTTTGGTCCGAACTCGCACATAATACGCCCCCGGTTTGCACACCGGGAATCCAGGAGAGTTCATGTACTACCCCTTCGTTCGTAAAGCCCTTTTCCAGCTCGATCCAGAGCGCGCTCATGAGTTTACTTTTCAGCAATTACGCCGTATTACAGGAACGCCGTTTGAAGCACTGGTGCGGCAGAAAGTGCCTGCGAAACCTGTTAACTGCATGGGCCTGACGTTTAAAAATCCGCTTGGTCTGGCAGCCGGTCTTGATAAAGACGGGGAGTGCATTGACGCGTTAGGCGCGATGGGATTTGGATCGATCGAGATCGGTACCGTCACGCCACGTCCACAGCCAGGTAATGACAAGCCGCGTCTCTTTCGTCTGGTAGATGCCGAAGGTTTGATCAACCGTATGGGCTTTAATAATCTTGGCGTTGATAACCTCGTAGAGAACGTAAAAAAGGCCCATTATGACGGCGTCCTGGGTATTAACATCGGCAAAAATAAAGATACGCCAGTGGAGCAGGGCAAAGATGACTATCTGATTTGTATGGAAAAAATCTATGCCTATGCGGGATATATCGCCATCAATATTTCATCGCCGAATACCCCAGGATTACGCACGCTGCAATATGGTGAAGCGCTGGATGATCTCTTAACCGCGATTAAAAATAAGCAAAATGATTTGCAAGCGATGCACCATAAATATGTGCCGATCGCAGTGAAGATCGCGCCGGATCTTTCTGAAGAAGAATTGATCCAGGTTGCCGATAGTTTAGTTCGCCATAATATTGATGGCGTTATTGCAACCAATACCACACTCGATCGTTCTCTTGTTCAGGGAATGAAAAATTGCGATCAAACCGGTGGCTTAAGTGGTCGTCCGCTTCAGTTAAAAAGCACCGAAATTATTCGCCGCTTGTCACTGGAATTAAACGGTCGCTTACCGATCATCGGTGTTGGCGGCATCGACTCGGTTATCGCTGCGCGTGAAAAGATTGCTGCGGGTGCCTCACTGGTGCAAATTTATTCTGGTTTTATTTTTAAAGGTCCGCCGCTGATTAAAGAAATCGTTACCCATATCTAATTATTTCTTCGAATTCCTCTTTATAAGATAATCAGGGCTTTATTTTCAGCCCTGGTTGTTTTATATTCATCGCTGTTGCTTATTTAGACATTTTGTACTTTTATTGTTGAGGTTATTAAGCGAAGCGACAATGGATTGTGTTGCTGCGGTTTTATAGGGTAGGGGAGAGGCAGATGCGAATTAAACCAGACGATAACTGGCGTTGGTATTACGATGAAGAGCACGATCGAATGATGCTCGATTTAGCCAATGGTATGCTATTTCGCTCACGTTTTGCGCGCAAGATGTTGACTCCAGATGCCTTTTCTCCCGCAGGCTTTTGCGTTGACGACGCCGCGCTCTATTTCTCTTTTGAAGAAAAGTGCCGCGATTTTAATTTATCTAAAGAACAAAAAGCCGAACTGGTGCTGAATGCACTGGTAGCAATTCGCTATCTCAAACCGCAAATGCCGAAAAGCTGGCATTTTGTTTCCCATGGTGAAATGTGGGTGCCCATGCCGGGCGATGCGGCCTGCGTTTGGTTGAGCGATACTCACGAGCAGGTCAATTTGCTGGTCGTTGAATCTGGCGAAAATGCCGCACTATGCCTGCTGGCACAACCCTGCGTTGTTATTGCGGGTCGCGCGATGCAGTTGGGCGACGCCATTAAAATCATGAACGACAGGCTGAAACCGCAGGTTAATGTTGACAGCTTCAGCCTCGAACAGGCAGTCTAACGCGCCAACTTAAGTGCAGTCTTCGGTACACAGCTACAGCAAAGAATGGTGCCATCATCGCCCATTGCTGATTTTTTCAGCGGCGTGACTTCGCCTTCTAAAAGCTGAACACGGCAACTTCCACAAATGCCCGCGCGGCAAGAATAAGGGATACGAATTCCCTGATTTTCTAATTGCTCCAGCAACACCTGTTGGTTATTTCCACGAAATGCCTGTCCCTGCCAGTCAATATCTACATTTGCGTCCGGTTGTTGCGTGATGTTGGCGGTATCATCAGCGGCAGTTGCGCCGTAAATTTTTGCCGGAGCCGTTGCCAGAATTTCCACCTCATCGCCAACGCGAATCACGCCGCTATTACGGGCAATTAAATTCTGACCAAAATCGACATCGCCGTTATCCTGGGCAGTGCGGAAAGATTGCAATGTTTTTAATGGTTCGCCTGCCGGATGTTTTTGCCCTTTTTCTGGGCTGACGGTGGTGAAAATACAGCGGCTACAAGGTTTAACCACATCAAACACCACATCACCAATGCGAATCACTTTCCAGCGATCTTCTTCCCAGGCTGACGCGCCGGAAACCACCAGATTGGGGCGGAATTGCTCCATTTTTACACTGGCCGGACAACGTTGTTGGAGATCACGTAACGAGGCTTCGTTAGCAAGAAGGTAAGGATAGCCATCAGCAAATGACAGAGGTACAGTGTTGTGGCGTTTCACGCGCCGGGTCATTTGTGGCCCCACCCAGCGTAATTGCACTTCGCGGGAGAAAAATCCACTTAGCCATTTGTTGATCGCGTCTGGCGCAATTCGCGCGGTAAAATGTGTGCCCCAAACTTCGGTTGGTGCGTCTTGCGTGGCGAAATCAGCAAAACGAACATATGCGCTACTGCCATCTGGTGCGGTGAGATGCAAGCCATCATGCACAGGTGAAGGAGTAAACCGTACCATCTGGGGAAACTGGCGAGCGGTAATAAACGTACCGTCAGGTTCCGTGATCATAAAGATGCGATCGAAGGCCAGACCACTGACATCTGCCAGAGCATGTGTAAGACCAATGCCGCGCATCGATTTAACAGGATGAATAAAAAGCCGGATTAATGTCGCCACGGTGCGGTCCTCAAATGAAAATAAGCCCTCAACTTTATGACATGACGCGCTTATTAGCTATAATGCGCAACAATTTTCTTAGCGCCTGTCCCATTAGGCTATTTTATTTGTCAGTTTGGCCCTGGGTTATGCTCGAAATCCTCACGTACTTGTGTACGCTCCGGTTTCTCCGCGCTGTCCATGTCCAGACTGACTGCAACAATTACGCCTACTGCGGTAGGCTCTTAGAGTAAAAGTGACGATATGAATTCTCTGTTTGCCAGTACGGCCCGTGGGCTGGAAGAGCTGTTAAAAACTGAACTGGAAAACCTGGGGGCCGTTGAATGCCAGGTGGTTCAGGGTGGGGTCCATTTCAAGGGCGACACACGGCTTGTTTACCAGAGCCTGATGTGGAGCCGCCTGGCCTCGCGTATTATGTTGCCGCTGGGCGAGTGTAAGGTTTACAGCGATTTAGACCTCTATCTCGGTGTTCAGGCGATCAACTGGACAGAGATGTTTAATCCTGGCGCGACCTTCGCTGTCCACTTCAGTGGTTTGAATGACACCATCCGCAACAGTCAGTACGGCGCGATGAAAGTGAAAGACGCGATCGTCGATGCTTTCACGCGGAAAAATCTGCCGCGTCCAAATGTTGATCGCGATGCGCCGGATATCCGCGTTAACGTCTGGCTGCATAAAGAAACCGCCAGTATCGCTCTTGATCTGAGTGGTGATGGTTTACATCTGCGTGGCTATCGCGATCGTGCTGGTATTGCGCCGATCAAAGAAACCCTGGCAGCCGCTATTGTGATGCGATCCGGCTGGCAGCCAGGAACACCGCTGCTCGATCCGATGTGTGGTTCCGGTACGTTGCTGATTGAAGCAGCGATGCTGGCGACCGATCGCGCACCAGGCTTGCACCGTGGGCGTTGGGGCTTTAGCGGCTGGGCGCAGCATGATGAAGCTATCTGGCAGGAAGTGAAAGCGGAAGCGCAAACTCGCGCCCGTAAAGGCCTGGCTGAGTATAGCTCTCATTTTTACGGTTCGGACAGCGACGCACGGGTGATTCAACGTGCACGCACTAACGCCCGTCTTGCGGGGATTGGTGAACTGATCACCTTTGAGGTGAAAGATGTCGCGCAACTGACCAATCCGCTGCCGAAAGGGCCGTACGGCACAGTGTTGAGCAACCCGCCATACGGGGAACGTCTGGACAGCGAACCGGCGCTGATTGCGCTGCATAGCCTGCTGGGTCGGATCATGAAAAACCAGTTTGGTGGCTGGAATCTCTCTTTGTTTAGTGCCTCGCCGGATCTGCTAAGCTGCTTGCAGCTGCGTGCAGACAAACAGTACAAGGCGAAAAACGGCCCGCTGGACTGCGTACAGAAAAATTACCACGTTGCCGAAAGCACTCCAGACAGCAAACCGGCGATGGTAGCGGAAGACTACACCAACCGCCTGCGTAAGAACCTCAAAAAATTCGAGAAGTGGGCTCGCCAGGAAGGGATTGAATGTTACCGCCTGTATGACGCCGATCTGCCAGAATATAACGTTGCCGTTGACCGTTATGCCGACTGGGTGGTGGTGCAGGAGTATGCGCCGCCAAAAACTATTGATGCTCACAAAGCGCGTCAGCGTCTGTTCGATATTATCGCTGCAACCATTTCGGTACTGGGGATTGCGCCAAACAAACTGGTGCTGAAAACCCGTGAACGCCAGAAGGGCAAAAACCAATACCAGAAACTGGGCGAGAAGGGCGAGTTTCTTGAAGTTACCGAATATAACGCTCACTTGTGGGTGAACCTGACGGATTATCTCGATACTGGTCTGTTCCTCGATCACCGCATCGCCCGTCGTATGCTCGGTCAGATGAGCAAAGGCAAAGATTTCCTCAACCTGTTCTCTTATACCGGCAGCGCCACCGTGCATGCGGGATTAGGCGGTGCACGCAGCACCACCACCGTGGATATGTCGCGTACTTATCTGGAATGGGCAGAACGCAACCTGCGTCTGAATGGCCTGACCGGGCGTGCGCATCGCCTGATTCAGGCCGATTGCCTGGCGTGGCTGCGTGAGGCAAATGAACAGTTCGATCTGATCTTTATCGATCCGCCAACCTTCTCTAACTCAAAACGAATGGAAGATGCGTTTGATGTTCAGCGCGATCATCTGGCGCTGATGAAAGATTTGAAACGTCTGCTGCGTGCAGGTGGGACGATCATGTTCTCGAACAACAAACGTGGCTTCCGTATGGATCTCGACGGCCTGGCAAAACTGGGACTGAAAGCACAAGAAATTACGCAAAAAACGCTCTCCCAGGATTTCGCCCGTAACCGCCAGATCCACAACTGCTGGCTGATTACCGCAGCCTGAAAGGAATAGTAATGTCATTAATCAGTATGCATGGCGCATGGCTGTCGTTCAGCGACGCGCCGCTTCTCGATAACGCAGAACTGCATATCGAAGATAACGAACGTGTTTGTCTGGTGGGCCGCAACGGCGCAGGCAAATCGACGTTAATGAAAATCCTCAACCGTGAACAAGGGCTGGATGACGGTCGCATTATTTACGAGCAAGATTTGATTGTAGCGCGTCTGCAACAGGATCCGCCGCGTAACGTTGAGGGTAGCGTTTATGATTTCGTTGCCGAAGGCATTGAAGAACAAGCGGAATATCTGAAACGCTATCACGATATTTCGCGCCTGGTGATGAACGACCCGAGCGAGAAAAATCTCAACGAACTGGCGAAGGTTCAGGAACAGCTGGATCACCACAACCTGTGGCAGCTGGAAAACCGCATCAACGAAGTGCTGGCGCAACTGGGGTTAGATCCTAACGTTGCGCTGTCGTCGCTTTCCGGCGGCTGGTTGCGTAAAGCGGCATTAGGACGCGCGCTGGTGAGTAATCCGCGCGTGCTGTTGCTTGATGAACCGACAAACCACCTGGATATTGAAACCATCGACTGGCTGGAAGGGTTTTTGAAAACTTTCAACGGGACGATTATTTTCATCTCCCACGACCGTTCGTTTATCCGCAATATGGCGACGCGCATTGTTGATCTCGATCGCGGCAAGCTGGTGACCTATCCAGGGAATTACGACCAGTACCTGCTGGAAAAAGAAGAAGCCCTGCGCGTGGAAGAATTACAAAATGCCGAGTTCGATCGCAAACTGGCGCAGGAAGAGGTGTGGATCCGCCAGGGGATCAAAGCACGCCGTACCCGTAATGAAGGCCGCGTACGCGCCCTGAAAGCGATGCGTCGCGAACGTGGTGAACGTCGCGAAGTGATGGGTACCGCAAAGATGCAGGTGGAAGAGGCCAGCCGCTCCGGTAAAATCGTTTTCGAAATGGAAGACGTTTGCTACCAGGTTAACGGTAAGCAACTGGTGAAAGATTTTTCTGCCCAGGTTCTACGTGGCGACAAAATTGCCCTGATTGGTCCGAATGGGTGCGGCAAAACCACGCTGCTAAAACTGATGCTCGGTCAGCTTCAAGCGGACAGCGGGCGTATTCACGTTGGCACCAAACTGGAAGTGGCTTATTTCGATCAGCACCGCGCGGAACTGGATCCCGATAAAACGGTGATGGATAACCTTGCCGAAGGTAAGCAAGAGGTGATGGTTAACGGCAAGCCACGCCACGTATTGGGCTATTTGCAGGACTTTCTGTTCCATCCGAAACGGGCGATGACGCCGGTACGTGCGCTTTCTGGCGGTGAGCGGAACCGCTTGCTGCTGGCGCGTTTGTTCCTCAAACCAAGCAACTTATTGATTCTTGACGAACCGACCAACGATCTTGATGTCGAAACGCTGGAACTGCTGGAAGAACTGATCGACAGCTATCAGGGCACGGTATTGCTGGTTAGCCACGATCGTCAGTTTGTCGATAACACCGTTACAGAATGTTGGATCTTCGAAGGCGGCGGTAAAATTGGTCGTTATGTCGGCGGTTATCATGATGCCCGTGGTCAGCAAGAGCAGTATGTGGCGCTCAAACAGCCTGCGGTGAAAAAAACCGAAGAAGCCGCCGCGGCAAAAGCAGAAACTGTAAAACGCAGCAGTAGCAAACTAAGCTATAAATTGCAGCGCGAACTGGAGCAGCTACCGCAATTGCTCGAAGATCTGGAGGCGAAGCTGGAAGCCCTACAGACGCAAGTGGCGGATGCTTCCTTCTTCAGTCAGCCGCATGAGCAGACGCAAAAAGTGCTTGCTGATATGGCTGCTGCAGAGCAGGAGCTGGAGCAAGCCTTTGAACGCTGGGAGTATCTTGAAGCGTTAAAAAATGGTGGCTGATCGCAAAATAGTCGATTTAAACAGAGACAGCTGACAACGGTAAAATTGCCTGATGAACTGGGTTTATCAGGCATGAAAACCAACACTTTGTTAGTCATCTGTAAAATAGCGCATCATTAAGGAGTACCAATGTGCGAACATCATCATGCCGCGAAGCACATCCTGTGCTCGCAGTGTGACATGCTGGTGGCGTTACCGCGCCTTGAGCATGGTCAGAAAGCGGCATGTCCCCGGTGTGGCACAACGTTAACCGTGGCGTGGGATGCCCCTCGGCAGCGTCCCACCGCCTATGCGTTGGCTGCACTGTTCATGCTGTTGCTGTCCAACTTGTTTCCTTTTGTGAATATGAACGTTGCAGGAGTTACCAGTGAAATTACATTACTGGAAATTCCCGGCGTGCTTTTTTCTGAGGACTACGCCAGCCTCGGCACCTTTTTCCTGTTGTTTGTGCAACTGGTTCCCGCGTTTTGTCTGATAACCATTCTGTTACTGGTGAATCGCGCGGAATTACCGGTCCGTTTAAAAGAGCAACTGGCACGGGTGCTTTTTCAACTCAAAACCTGGGGAATGGCGGAGATTTTCCTCGCGGGTGTGCTGGTCAGTTTCGTTAAACTGATGGCTTACGGCAGCATTGGGGTAGGCAGCAGCTTTCTCCCCTGGTGTTTATTTTGTGTCCTGCAACTGCGCGCTTTTCAGTGCGTTGATCGTCGCTGGTTATGGGACGACATCGCCCCGATGCCAGAACTGCGCCAGCCGCTAAAACCAGGCGTCACGGGGATACGTCAGGGGCTGCGTTCGTGCTCCTGTTGTACGGCAATCCTTCCTGCTGATGAACCCGTGTGCCCGCGTTGTAGTACCAAAGGGTACGTTCGGCGTAGAAACAGCCTGCAGTGGACACTCGCGCTGCTTGTAACGTCCATCATGCTGTATCTTCCGGCTAATATTTTGCCCATCATGGTGACGGATTTATTAGGCTCGAAGATGCCGTCGACGATTCTCGCTGGGGTCATTCTGTTATGGAGCGAAGGCTCTTATCCCGTCGCTGCGGTGATCTTTCTGGCCAGTATTATGGTGCCAACGTTAAAGATGATCGCCATCGCGTGGCTGTGTTGGGATGCCAAAGGGCATGGCAAGCGCGACAGTGAAAGAATGCATTTGATTTATGAAGTTGTTGAGTTTGTAGGCCGCTGGTCGATGATTGACGTTTTCGTTATCGCGGTGCTCTCGGCGCTGGTGCGTATGGGAGGTTTAATGAGTATTTATCCGGCAATGGGTGCATTAATGTTTGCTTTAGTCGTCATAATGACAATGTTTTCTGCTATGACGTTTGACCCGCGTTTGTCGTGGGATCGTCAACCTGAATCAGAGCATGAGGAGTCCTGACAGTATGGAATCTAATAATGGGGAAGCCAAAATCCAGAAAGTGAAGAACTGGTCTCCCGTGTGGATATTTCCTATCGTCACGGCGCTCATTGGGGCCTGGGTTCTTTTTTATCATTACAGCCATCAGGGACCGGAAGTGACCCTGATCACCGCGAATGCGGAAGGAATTGAAGGTGGCAAAACCACCATTAAAAGCCGTAGCGTTGACGTCGGCGTGGTTGAAAGCGCCACACTGGCTGATGATTTGACGCACGTTGAAATCAAAGCGCGGCTGAATTCCGGTATGGAAAAATTGCTGCATAAAGACACCGTCTTTTGGGTGGTGAAACCGCAGATTGGTCGCGAAGGGATTAGCGGCCTGGGAACGCTGCTGTCTGGAGTTTATATCGAACTGCAGCCAGGCGCGAAAGGCAGCAAAATGGATAAATACGATTTGCTGGACTCGCCACCGTTGGCCCCGCCTGATGCGAAAGGTATCCGTGTGATTCTCGATAGCAAAAAAGCCGGGCAGCTCTCGCCAGGAGATCCGGTGCTGTTCCGTGGCTATCGGGTAGGTTCGGTTGAAACCAGCACCTTCGATACACAAAAACGCAATATCAGCTATCAACTGTTCATCAATGCACCTTATGACCGACTGGTGACCAACAATGTTCGCTTCTGGAAAGATAGTGGCATTGCGGTTGATCTGACGTCAGCAGGGATGCGTGTGGAGATGGGCTCATTGACAACGCTGCTGAGTGGCGGTGTCAGCTTTGATGTGCCGGAAGGTCTGGATTTAGGGCAGCCAGTGGCACCGAAAACAGCTTTCGTTTTGTATGATGATCAGAAGAGCATTCAGGATTCGTTGTACACCGATCACATTGATTATCTGATGTTCTTTAAAGATTCGGTACGCGGTCTGCAACCGGGAGCTCCGGTAGAGTTCCGGGGTATTCGCCTGGGTACCGTAAGCAAAGTGCCATTCTTTGCGCCGAATATGCGTCAGACATTTAACGATGATTACCGTATTCCGGTACTGATTCGTATCGAGCCAGAGCGGCTGAAAATGCAGCTTGGCGAAAATGCGGATGTTGTTGAGCACCTTGGCGAATTGTTGAAACGTGGTTTACGCGGATCGCTGAAAACCGGAAACCTGGTCACTGGTGCACTGTATGTTGATCTCGATTTCTATCCAAATACGCCTGCAATAACCGGTATTCGTGAATTTAATGGTTATCAGATTATCCCGACCGTTAGCGGCGGCCTGGCGCAAATCCAGCAACGACTGATGGAAGCGTTGGATAAGATCAACAAACTGCCATTGAATCCGATGATTGAACAGGCAACCAGTACGCTTTCTGAAAGTCAGCGCACAATGAAAAACCTGCAAACGACGCTGGATAGCATGAACAAGATCCTCGCTAGCCAGTCGATGCAGCAGTTGCCGACGGATATGCAGTCAACGTTGCGTGAATTGAATCGCAGCATGCAGGGCTTCCAGCCTGGCTCCGCAGCCTACAACAAGATGGTGGCGGATATGCAGCGCCTTGATCAGGTGTTGCGAGAACTGCAACCGGTGCTGAAAACGCTCAATGAGAAGAGTAACGCGCTGGTATTTGAAGCGAAGGACAAAAAAGATCCAGAGCCGAAGAGGGCGAAACAATGAAAAAGTGGCTAGTGACGATTGCAGCACTGTGGCTGGCCGGATGCAGCTCCGGCGAAATTAATAAAAACTATTACCAGTTACCTGTGGTGCAGAGCGGTACACAAAGTACCGCCAGCCAGGGCAATCGTCTGTTATGGGTAGAGCAGGTCACTGTTCCTGACTATCTGGCGGGGAATGGTGTGGTTTATCAAACCAGTGATGTGAAGTATGTGATTGCCAACAACAACTTGTGGGCCAGCCCGTTGGATCAACAGTTGCGCAACACCCTGGTTGCCAACCTGAGTACGCAACTGCCCGGCTGGGTGGTTGCCTCCCAGCCTCTGGGAAGCGCCCAGGACACGCTCAATGTTACCGTAACGGAGTTTAACGGTCGCTATGATGGCAAGGTCATTGTCAGTGGTGAGTGGCTGTTGAACCACCAGGGACAACTGATCAAACGTCCGTTCCGTCTGGAAGGAGTGCAAACTCAGGATGGTTACGATGAGATGGTTAAAGTGCTGGCCGGTGTCTGGAGTCAGGAAGCCGCTTCTATTGCACAAGAGATAAAGCGTCTACCTTAATTATAAAGATTTGTAAATATAACCGTCTCCGGTATGTTGCCTGAGGCGGTTTTTTTGTCTCTAACGTGCGGAAAAATTTGTTCCTCTTCACATTTTTTGTACAACCGACATGCCCGTGTAGCTCACAAATATGACAGTGGCGTGAATTTTGCGCATTGACGGCAGTTATGATTCGCGGTATTGCTTAACTGTGATTGCACATTTAGTAATCACTGTTTTCTTTTCCACCAGAAACCAGTATGAGGGAAACGAGGCATGAAGAGACAAAAACGAGATCGCCTGGAACGGGCACATCAACGTGGTTATCAGGCCGGCATCGCCGGACGCTCAAAAGAAATGTGTCCCTATCAGACGCTGAATCAAAGGTCACAATGGCTGGGAGGCTGGCGAGAAGCCATGGCGGACAGGGTAGTAATGGCCTGATTCTGTCTCTTTAAAAAGAAACCTCCGCATTGCGGAGGTTTCGCCTTTTGATACTCTGTCTGATTATAATCAGAAGGCAGACGTATCCTGGAACAGACCGACTTTCAGGTCGCTGGCGGTATAGATCAGACGACCATCAACCAGCACTTCGCCATCCGCCAGGCCCATAATCAGACGACGGTTAACAATGCGTTTAAAGTGAATACGGTAGGTCACTTTTTTCGCTGTCGGCAGTACCTGACCAGTGAATTTCACTTCACCAACGCCCAGCGCGCGGCCTTTACCTTCGCCGCCCAGCCAGCCGAGGTAGAACCCTACCAGCTGCCACATTGCGTCCAGGCCCAGGCATCCCGGCATAACCGGATCGCCAATAAAGTGGCATCCGAAGAACCACAGATCCGGATTGATATCCAGTTCTGCTTCAACATACCCTTTGTCGAAGTTACCACCCGTTTCGGTCATTTTGACCACACGGTCCATCATCAGCATGTTCGGTGCTGGCAATTGCGGGCCTTTAGCGCCAAACAGTTCACCGCGACCAGAGGCAAGAAGGTCTTCTTTTGTATAGGATTCGCGTTTATCTACCATGTTCTCTGTAAGCCTTATTTTATTGAAGCACGCAGGATAGCTAACACGTGTACGCTGAACAAGTCCGATCAGTTCGGAATAAACCAGTTCAGCCAACGTAATGGCCATGGAAAACGGTGACGTCCTTCCTGTTGCGATGCTTGCGCGATACGTTCCTGGATGGTTTGCATCAGCGTCGTTTGGCCTTCGCCATCCCACACCAGATTTAATAATAACGGCAGTGCGTCAGTCACATCGTCTACTGCCCAGATGGTGAATTTGCCTTCTTCTACCGCTTTCACCAGTTCACTGTGAAGACTTAAATGGCGAACGTTAGCTGTGGGGATAATGACACCTTGTTTCCCGGTTAACTCACGTTGCTGGCAAATAGCAAAGAAGCCTTCGATTTTCTCATTTAAACCACCGACCGGCTGGGCGCGACCGAACTGATCGACTGAACCTGTGATAGCGATACTCTGATTCACCGGCACATCGGCGAGGGCGCTTATCAGGGCGCAGAGTTCAGCCATCGAGGCACTATCTCCATCAACTTCACTGTATGACTGCTCAAATGTCAGCGATGCTGAGAAGGGGATCTGTTGCTCAAGCTGTAGTTCCGACATCAGGAACGCTTGCATGATCATCATCCCTTTCGCATGGATATTGCCGCCAAGCTCCGCTTTGCGTTCGATGTCGGTGAATTCACCATCGCCAATATGCACAACGCAGCTAATGCGAGAAGGTTCGCCAAAAGCGCGTGGATGACCCGGAAATTCAATGACCGAAAGGGCGTTAATTTGCCCGATGCGTTCGCCTTCGGTTTCAATCAGGATTTGCTCCTGAAGGATCTCATCCTGCATACGTTCAGCGAGGAAACCTTCGCGCCATTCACGCTGCTGCAGCATTAAGTTTAGCTGCTCGCCGGAGAAGGTGTCGCCATCACACAGGGAGGCGACCTCTTTACACTGGCGGAGGATCCACTGCGGGCTAAGCGGAAGTGTTTCTTGTTCACCGGTGTAGCGTGCTGCTTCGCGGATAAGTATCGGCCAGGCATCCGCTCCCGGTGCAGGTAAGTGATTATGTCTGGCGGTAAATGTCACCCAGCGACACCACTGGGTTACTGACTCCGCATCGACAATCTGCAGAGTATCTTCAAATTCGCTATAAATAGCCTGCTCTGAAAGCTCTGGCTCCATCTCCTGGAAATCAGCCAATGATTCGCGTTCGCCTACCAGAATGACTTTCAGCTTCAATGGCATCGAAGGCACAGAGACGGGGAGAGGGCGCGACTCATCAAACGCAACCCAGTCAAAACGCTCGCGGTTAACGATATTTTTCAGCCGCATCCACAGCAGAGGTTGCGCCAGCAGTGTACGCAAAGAGATAATGAGAATACCGCCATTTGCCTGATGCACCAGACCAGGCTGCAGGGTAATGTCGCCATTAAACTGGCGCAGGCAGCCAAAGAGTTGCTCCGCTTCTACCCAGTCGGCAGCGACAACTTGCGTTAAAGTCGCAAAATTATCATCTGCACTCACTGCGTGACGTAAGCGGATGGAGTGGCCGGAAACCTCATAGTGACCGCCCACCAGTTGGCCTGCATCGCTTTGTAGCGTACGCGCGGCATTGGCAATAAGATTCAGATACTCAGACTCTTCCGGGGCCTTCGCCAGCATAAAAGAGGAGGATGCTCGCGTATGCAGCAACTGCTCCAGCGCAAATTGCAGCCGCGGTTGAGTATCACTGAATAAAGGATCGTTTTCGTCAATCAAATGTGGCTGAGCAAATATTTCCTGATAGCTATCGGTATCAGGAACCAGGTCACGCCATGCAAGTTTCGTAATGGTCAAAGTTGATGTTTTTTAGTCTGTTGTCAAAGCCGCGATTATACCGTAACCGGCACTACAGCACACGTAGAAAGCACCGACAATACTCCTGGCATGGGCGTTAAAGCTCACAGGATGGAGATTCTTTTCTTCACTGGCCTAAAAAGCTGATATTCTGTAAAGAGTTACACGGTAACATTGAGATCGCTATGAAATATCAACAACTTGAAAATCTTGAAAGCGGTTGGAAATGGAAGTATTTGGTTAAGAAGCATCGCGAAGGGGAGTTAATCACCCGTTACATAGAAGCCAGTGCCGCCCAGGAAGCCGTCGATGTGTTGCTCTCGCTGGAAAATGAACCCGTGCTGGTAAATGGCTGGATTGACAAGCATATGAATCCGGAACTGGTCAATCGCATGAAGCAAACCATTCGGGCAAGACGAAAGCGCCATTTTAATGCGGAACACCAGCATACGCGCAAAAAATCGATCGATCTGGAATTTATTGTCTGGCAACGTCTGGCTGGTCTTGCGCAGCGTCGCGGTAAAACGCTTTCTGAAACGATTGTTCAGCTGATTGAAGATGCGGAAAACAAAGAGAAATACGCGAATAAAATGTCTTCTCTGAAGCAGGATCTGCAGGCATTGCTGGGTAAGGAATAACTGACGAAAGTCAGTTCAATTTACTAAAGGCAAAAAAAACCCCGCAGCAGCGGGGTTTTTCTACCAGACGAGAACTTAAGCCTGCGGCTGAGTTACAACGTCTTTGATACCTTTAACTTCGATCTCTACGCGACGATCCGGAGCCAGGCAGTCGATCAGTGCAGCACGCTGTTTCACGTTGTCACAGGTGTTGCCAGTAACCGGGTTGGATTCGCCCATACCACGTGCGGAGATCTTGTCTGCCGGGATACCTTTGGAGATCAGGTAATCAACAACAGACTGAGCACGGCGCTCGGACAGACCCTGGTTGTAAGCGTCAGAACCGATGCGGTCGGTGTAACCCAGAACAACTACGGAACCGTCTTTCGGATCCAGGTTGCTCAGCTGGCTGTACAGCTGATCCAGAGCAGCCTGACCTTCCGGTTTCAGGGTTGCTTTGTTGAAGTTGAACAGAACGTCAGACTTCAGAGTGAAGTGCTTGGTCTGTACTTCCGGTGCCGGAGCTGGAGCCGGAGCAACTACTGGAGCTGCTTCGCCCTGACCGAAACGGTAGGAAACACCCAGGCTCAGCATGCCGTTGTCCGGACGAGTGCCGATGGTGTGTGCGTCACCGATGTTGTTGGTCCACTGGTATTCCAGACGGGTAGCGATTTCAGGAGTGATCGCGTACTCAACACCGCCAGCGAAGACCGGAGAAACGCCGGTGTCGTGGTTTTTACCATAAACGTTGGATTTAGTGTCTGCACGCCATACCATGCCACCCAGACGAGTGTAGATGTCCAGGTCGTCAGTGATTGGGTAACCCAGTTTAGCGGTCAGTTGAACGCCCTGAGCTTTGTATGCACCGTTTTCAACGCTGCCTTTGTACGGCATACGACCTAACCAGTCGTAACCCATTTCAAAGCCAACATACGGGTTAACCTGGTAACCACCAAAAGCACCAGCGCCCAGTTGGTTTTCATGGGTCGGGCCATTGTTGTTGATGAAACCAGTGTCATGGTACTGGGACCAGCCCAGTTTAGCACCAGTGTACCAGGTGTTATCTTTCGGAGCGGCCTGCGCTACGGTAGCGAAACCAGCCAGTGCCACTGCAATCGCGATAGCTGTCTTTTTCATTTTTTGCGCCTCGTTATCATCCAAAATACGCCATGAATATCTCCAACGAGATAACACGGTTAAATCCTTCACCGGGGGATCTGCTCAATATTAACTCTACCGATATCTTCGGCTTATGCCGAGCACCCCTGGCGATGTAAAGTCTACAACGTAGTTGAAAACTTACAAGTGTGAACTCCGTCAGGCATATGAAAAAAAAGTCTTGTATAAGGTATGTTTAATCTTTTTTGTCAGCGACAATTTACAGAAGAGAATCGCGGAAACCGCTTCAGACAAGCCTCCGCAAGGAAAATTAGTCACGACTGAAAGCATTGGCTGGGCGACAAAAAAAGTTCCAGGATTAATCCTAAATTTACTTAATGATACAAATTAGAGTGAATTTTTAGCCCGGAAAGTTGTCTCGTGGCGTGAGAGGATGCGCTTACCGGACGCATAATAAACCCCATAGCGTTACCTTCATTTGCCGCATCAACAAGTTCAGCATGCTCTTCTTCAGTCAAATCATCTGCCAACCAACCGATCACCACACTGTAATTGCCCGTGCGTAAAGCGCGAACCATTGACTCCACAGTGTGGCAAGGGGAGAGCTGGCTAATCTGCATTACTTTCGTTAAGGGTAGCCCAGATGCCTGAACCCATTCCCGACTCAGTTTTTGTTGCGGTGTTAACCAGAGTTGCCAGCGCGATTGCTGACCGAGTTGCTGTAACAATGGCAACAGTAGAAGTTGCGTCATCATGGGCTGATCTTCGCGATAGACAACTTCACTGATAAGCCCGGCTGTAGTGTTTTCCGTAGAGACACGCGCAATTTTACTTGCTGCGGATGAGAACGACGAAGAACGATGTGCATAGCCTGAAGTGTACATAATCAATCCAGCCCCTGTGAGTTACTGTATGGATGTACAGTACATCCAGTGACAACAAAGATCAACCCTATTTTCGGAAAGAGCCTCGCAAATTTTGTCGTTGGTGACGGGAAAACATAAATTAATCTTGCCCCTTAAGAATAAGTTGCCTATTTTCGTAGTTAACGGATCCGTTAATGTGAATCATTCTTTTATGTTATGATTTTAAAAGGAATTTTATGAAAAGCCTCTCCTATAAGCGGATCTATAAATCACAAGAATACCTGGCAACGTTGGGCACAATTGAATACCGATCATTGTTTGGCAGTTACAGCCTGACCGTTGACGACACGGTGTTTGCGATGGTTTCTGATGGTGAGTTGTATCTTCGGGCTTGTGAGCAAAGTGCACAGTACTGTGTAAAACATCCGCCTGTCTGGCTGACATATAAAAAGTGTGGCCGATCCGTTACCCTCAATTACTATCGGGTTGATGAAAGTCTATGGCGAAATCAACTGAAGCTGGTGCGTCTGTCGAAATATTCTCTCGATGCAGCGCTGAAAGAGAAAAGCACGCGCAATACCCGGGAAAGACTGAAAGATTTGCCCAATATGTCTTTTCATCTGGAAGCGATTCTCGGGGAGGTGGGGATTAAGGATGTACGGGCGTTACGTATACTTGGGGCAAAAATGTGTTGGTTGCGACTGCGGCAGCAAAACAGTCTGGTGACAGAAAAGATTCTGTTTATGCTTGAAGGTGCCATTATCGGCATTCATGAAGCTGCGCTCCCGGTGGCACGCCGCCAGGAGCTTGCAGAATGGGCTGACTCTCTTACGCCGAAACAGGAGTTTCCTGCGGAACTTGAGTAATCTGGCGTTGCAGACGACCAATCTCAGGCAGTAATGCAATCAATAATCCAACTTGTTGTACGACCAGAGGTTCTTTGCTGTCTGCCCGTGGTTCAAGTTGCTGCATCCGCTGTTTCAGGCTAGCTAATGCCTCATTGACGCGTTCTTCATCAGCAGGTTGATGATGTAACGCGTCATCAACATAGCAAACTGCGTCATCAAGAAACGCCAGAATTTCAGGATTAGTTAACTGCTCCCGGTGAGCACCGAGGGCTGAGATATAGCTGGTAAACGTATGGTTAAGGCACAGCAACCGAAACGCGGCTTCGCGAATTTGCGGGGTAACGTTCGGCTCGCTGGACATATTTGATACCACCGACGCCAGCTCAGCATCACGGTTGTGTGCATCGCGGCGGGCAATACGATACGCCAGACGGTTATCACGCCCCTGATGGTATTGCTCCAGTATGGCATCGAGATACCGACAGTTGGCCTCTGTGGCGCGTTCGAGCATGCGCGGCAGATTGCGAAACTGCCAGTCAGGCCAGATGTAGCTCACTGCCGCCCACGCAATGGCACAACCAATCAGCGTATCGATTACGCGAGGTAACGCTACTTCAAAACCTTCACCCAGTAAGTTAAAACACAGTAGCACCAAAAGTGTGATGAACATCGTTGCATGAGCGTATTGCACGTTACGGAAGGCAAAAAAGAGCACGCCGGTAATAACCAGCAGCACCAGCTGCCCTTCCAGTGATGGCACAAACCACAGCACAGGAATGCCAATGGCGATACCTACCAGCGTACCAATAATCCTTAACTTCAGGCGGTGGCGCGTGGCGTTATAGTTTGGCTGGCAGACAAACAAACTTGTCAGCAAGATCCAATACCCGTGATGCATTCCGGTTATCTGAATGATGGCGTAGCCGAAGCACAACACCAGCGACATTCTTACCGCATGACGGAAGAGGGCGGATTCCGGCGTGAAGTGACGGCTAAGACGCAGCCAGATATCACTCAACCCGTGCGGGCTGTCATCAGCGAGCTCATTTTCGTCATTATTATGGGGTAGTGCCTGGGCCTGTTCTGATTCAATTGTTGCCAGTTGGGCATCAATGGCGCGTAAATTGTTCAGCAAAAATCCCAGTGTTTTGAGTAAATCGGCGGGTGCGCCGTTATCGCGCATCCGCTCCAGCGCAGCATCAATATGCGTAAAAGCGCGCTCAAAATGCGGATCATGTTGATAAGGCTGACGCAACAAAATACAGCGTGACAGTTGCTGGCACGCCTGGCCCTGCATCGACATCAGCCGCTGAAAACGGAACAGCACGTCGCTGTGGCGAAAATGTTCACGCAATGTTTGATACTGAATATGAGAAGAGCTGGCACGCTCGTGAATATCCTGTGCGACAAAGTAATAATGCAGCGTGCGACGCGTTCCCCGTTGACCACGATCGCCACGTAAGCGGGTCAGCAGCGAGAGTTTCGTCTGATTCAATGTCGCCATCAGCAGACCGTTGGCGAGAGCCAAATCGTACAGCGGTGCCTGGCTTTGATCTTCAATATCAGGATCAAACATGCGCGACTTGAGCTCAAGATAACGCGCCAGTTGTTCATAGCAACGCGCCAGGTTGTCCTGCAGCGGGCGGACCGGGAACAGCAGATGACCAATAAGTGTCAGGACGTTGTACCAGACGGCACCGGCCAGCAGATACATCGGCTGCTGATACCAGTGCTCATACAGTGATGTTCCCAACATAGTGTAAATGGCGATCAGCAATGCACCGAAGGCAATTGTTGCATAGCGTTGACCCAGACCGCCGAGCAAAATGAAGCCGCTGGTAGAGAGCGTTAAGCCAATCGCAAATAGCCAGGGCCAGGGAAACAGCAATTCTACTGAGGCCGAGGCGATAAAAAAGCAGAACAGCGTAATGATGAGGTTACGCAAACGTCCCGCCAGTCGGTCATCGAGATCGGTCAGCGCCGCTGCCACCATCCCCAGCGTTAGCGGAATCGTCAGTTTTACATCACCCAGCCACCACGGAAACGCTGTGGTTCCACAAAGCGCAATAAAAATACGCGCGTAATACAGCCAGGCGCTGTTCCAGGTATAGCGTTTGAGCAAAGGACTTAGCATAAAGGCCATATTAGTGGATTATTCAAAACGACGACGTGCATTGGCTTCACGCGCAGCTTGCGCTGTTTCTACCGATACCACGCGACGACCAACCGGCCATAGTGCAATAGCGGCAATTTTAAAGTTCGCAATGCCGACAGGAATGCCAATGATTGAAATACATTGTGCGATGCCCGTTGCAATGTGCATCAGGCATAACCACCAGCCAAAGAAAATCAGCCAGAAAATATTCAATACCGTACCGCCAGTATTCAGCAGCACATTTTTGCCAGCCGGGTTCAGTTCATCGACATGAATAGCTTCATTGCCATAAGGCACCAGAGACAGTTTAGTGATCTCCCAGCAGGATCGTGTCAGCGGTAAGGTAAAAATCAGCACAATACTGACCAGAGTCGCCAACAGCCAGCCCAGAGTGGTGGCAAATCCGCCAAGCACAAAGTTCAGAATGTTCAAAACGGTACGCATAAAACCTCGCTTTACTGTGGTTTTCAGTAATGGGCGGCAATTGTAACGTTTTTTTGGGCTGGAGCACGTTTTCTCTGACGGTTACACTGATAAGAAATAATTTCGTGTGGATCTACAGAGTCATGGAACTGAAAGCGACAACGCTTGGAAAACGTCTGGCACAGCACCCTTACGATCGGGCGGTGATCCTCAATGCCGGGATTAAAGTCTCCGGCGATCGCCACGAATACCTTATTCCTTTCAATCAATTACTGGCGATTCACTGTAAGCGCGGTCTGGTATGGGGCGAGCTGGAATTTGTACTGCCGGACGAAAAAGTGGTGCGTCTGCACGGCACCGAATGGGGCGAGACGCAGCGTTTTTACCATCATCTTGATGCTCACTGGCGGCGGTGGAGTGGCGAGATGAGCGAAATTGCGTCTGGTGTTTTACGCCAGCAACTGGATTTGATTGCCACGCGCACTGGGGAAAATAAATGGCTGACGCGTGAGCAAACCTCTGGCGTGCAGCAACAAATCCGCCAGGCTTTGTCGGCGTTGCCGTTGCCGGTTAACCGACTGGAAGAATTCGATAACTGCCGTGAGGCGTGGCGTAAATGTCAGGCCTGGTTGAAAGATATTGAAAGCGCTCGGTTGCAGCATAACCAGGCGTATACCGAAGCCATGCTTACCGAGTATGCGGATTTTTTCCGCCAGGTCGAGTCTTCACCGCTGAATCCGGCGCAGGCCCGGGCAGTCGTTAATGGCGAGCATTCTCTGTTAGTGCTGGCAGGTGCAGGAAGCGGAAAAACGTCGGTGCTGGTGGCCCGTGCAGGCTGGTTGCTGGCGCGTGGTGAAGCGTCCCCTGAGCAAATTTTATTGCTGGCGTTTGGTCGCAAAGCCGCTGAAGAGATGGACGAGCGGATTCGCGAACGGCTACATACCGAAGACATTACCGCACGCACGTTTCATGCGCTGGCGCTGCATATTATTCAGCAGGGCAGCAAAAAAGTTCCGATAGTCAGCAAACTGGAAAATGATACCGCTGCCCGTCATGAACTCTTTATTGCTGAGTGGCGCAAGCAATGCAGCGAAAAGAAAGCGCAGGCGAAGGGCTGGCGGCAATGGCTGACGGAAGAAATGCAGTGGTCAGTGCCAGAAGGTAACTTCTGGGATGATGAAAAATTACAGCGTCGCCTTGCCTCTCGCCTCGATCGCTGGGTAAGTCTGATGCGGATGCACGGTGGTGCACAGGCAGAAATGATTGCCAGTGCACCCGAAGAGATTCGCGATCTGTTCAGTAAACGTATCAAGTTGATGGCCCCGTTATTAAAAGCCTGGAAAGGTGCGCTGAAGGCAGAAAACGCTGTCGATTTTTCGGGCCTTATTCATCAGGCGATTGTGATTCTGGAGAAAGGTCGCTTTATCAGCCCGTGGAAGCATATTCTGGTTGATGAATTTCAGGATATCTCGCCGCAGCGGGCAGCGTTGTTAGCGGCATTACGCAAGCAAAACAGTCAGACGACGTTGTTCGCTGTTGGTGATGACTGGCAGGCGATTTACCGATTCAGCGGTGCGCAAATGTCGCTCACCACCGCTTTCCATGAAAACTTTGGTGAAGGCGAACGCTGTGATTTAGACACGACTTACCGTTTTAACAGTCGTATCGGTGAGGTGGCAAACCGGTTTATTCAGCAGAACCCAGGCCAGCTGAAAAAGCCGCTAAACAGCTTAACCAATGGAGACAAAAAAGCCGTCACGTTATTGGATGAGAGTCAACTTGACGCTTTGCTGGATAAGCTCTCTGGTTATGCCAAACCGGAAGAGCGCATTCTGATCCTGGCGCGTTACCATCACATGAGGCCTGCCAGCCTGGAAAAAGCGGCAACACGCTGGCCGAAGTTGCAAATCGACTTTATGACCATTCATGCCAGCAAAGGGCAACAGGCGGATTACGTCATCATCGTTGGCTTGCAGGAGGGAAGTGATGGTTTTCCGGCTGCGGCGCGGGAGTCGATTATGGAAGAGGCGCTACTGCCACCGGTTGAGGATTTCCCGGACGCTGAAGAACGGCGGTTAATGTACGTGGCGCTGACCCGGGCACGCCATCGGGTATGGGCACTGTTTAACAAAGAGAATCCCTCTCCCTTTGTGGAAATACTGAAAAATCTGGATGTGCCGGTGGCGAGAAAACCGTAAGAAACAGGTGGCGTTTGCCACCTGTGCAATATTACTTCAGACGGTCCGCGAGATAACGCTGATAATCGGGGATCAGAATATCGACCGCGTCGTTGAAATGCGGCGACTGGATTATGAAGTCTGCCGTTGCCACGTTGGTGGCGACCGGAATGTTCCATACCGTCGCCAGACGCAGCAAGGCTTTCACGTCAGGATCGTGCGGCACGGCATTTAGTGGATCCCAGAAGAAAATCAATACATCAATTTTCCCTTCTGAGATCAATGCGCCAACCTGCTGGTCACCCCCCATTGGGCCACTCAACATCGCGTTGACGTTCATGCCGGTCGCGCGGGAAATTAAGTTACCGGTAGTGCCTGTTGCATACAGTACGTGTTGTTCCAGTAACGGTTGATGCCGTTCCACCCAGCTCATCAGCATTTGTTTGCAGTGATCGTGTGCCACCAGCGCAATATGTTTCCGCGCAGGTAAAGTGCGAGTCGTCAGTTCCATAATGTACATCCGTAGTTAACTTTCCTACAGATTACTGTAAGCACTTATCGCTGCAAGATAAAGACCGAAAAAGCCTGCGCACAGGCACAAAAATCTCAGGAAGATGGTTGTTTTTCCGCCCACTGCAGGAAAGTATTTCGCGTTTGTGGGTCAGCCAGTTTAAACCAATACTTCAGCCGTTGTTCTGTGAGCACCTGAGACTGCGGTGGAATAGCATCCAGCTCGGAAACACCCGAAAGCAGCGTACTGTCATCTGCCATCATCGTGGCAAATTGCGGTAGTGAAGCGCGTTTCGCGGATTTGTTATAGCGTTCAACCTCGACCTCATAATCAATCGTTTTTGCCGTTGAGGTAATGGCGAGAATATCCAGCTTTACCGGAATCGGCGTCGCATCGCCATCCAACAATTCAAGGCGCGGCGCGGCATCAAAATGGTTAGCTTCCCGCTCATTCTCCAGGCGAGGCAGGCGAAAATTGACCTGGTTGATGAGCTGGGTATTAAAACTGACCACCAGCGGTGGGGAGATATACAGCCGTTCTTCACTATTGGAAAGATGAATCGTCTTCTCAACGCGAAACACTAACTGATGCGGTCCATTATCCAGTTCAATGCTGTCCGCACCGCGCAGCAGAGAGCTGGAAACCTTCTTGCCGTCGAGTACCAGAAGATCGACATCGGTTGAAAGCCGCAGCGTGGTGGCAAAAACGGATACCGGCAAACATAATGCAATCAAGGTGGTCACGATGCCGGTTTTCATAGGTAGCTCCTGTCAAAAGACCGCCCGAATAATAATGTGTCAAAATTTTTCTTTAATCATACTTACTAACATATAGACATATTTCCCGCTTTTGCTCTCATTCATTCGTATTAGCTGCATGGTTGGCATGTCGGCTTTGTCGTACACTTTGTTAAACAGTCTGGAGGAAATAATGAAAGAAACCGATATTGCAGGCATTTTAACGTCCACTCACACCATTGCGCTGGTGGGGGCAAGCGACAAACCCGATCGTCCCAGCTATCGCGTGATGAAATATCTACTCGACCAGGGGTATCACGTCATTCCGGTTTCGCCAAAAGTTGCCGGCAAAACGCTGCTGGGCCAGAAGGGGTATGGCACGCTGGCAGACGTTCCGGAAAAAGTCGATATGGTCGATGTTTTCCGTAATTCAGAAGCGGCGTGGGGCGTGGCACAGGAAGCTATTGCCATTGGCGCGAAAACCCTCTGGATGCAACTGGGGGTGATTAATGAGCAAGCGGCAGTACTGGCACGGGATGCCGGGTTAAATGTGGTGATGGATCGCTGCCCGGCTATTGAGATCCCTCGCCTGGGCCTGGCCAAATAAAAAATCCCCGGAAGGCAAAAACCTTCCGGGGATTTGTTCAGGGATTAGTTACGCAGACGCGGGGCCTGGAGTTGTTTGCGGATGGTCTGCGCCAGCTCATCCATGGATGGCTGTTCAGGATGTTCATCCTGCAATTCGCTACTTAGCTGGGCTTCAGCCAGGTAGGTATGAACCGGTAGGCCGTTATCGTCCTCCATCACTACGTGATACCACGGAGCGGCGCGAAGCTCGTCATTCACCGCCAGCTCATCAGGCGACGGTTCAGAGAGCGAATAAACCGGGTCGATATCCACGACCACTCCGAGATAACCTAACAGGGAATGGCGGACCTGCTGGCCGATACCGAATTTGCTGGCAATCATAGTCACCTCCCGGGAAATCTTTACCTTTGATATAAGGGTAAAATTCCACATTTCAAGTTACATGACGCGACAGGCAAACCCTTTCAGATATAGCCCTTCCGGATAGGTAGCGATCACCGGATGATCGGCTGCCTGACGGAACTGCTCTATAAATTGTACATCACGACCGGCATCAATTGCGGCATCCGCGATGATTTTCTGAAATAAATCGCTGGTCATCAGACCGGAACAGGAGAAAGTCAGGAGAATACCGCCTTCATTCAGCAGCTGAATCGCCAGCATGTTGATGTCTTTATAACCACGACACGCGCCCATCAACTGGCTTTTATTCTCAACAAACTTCGGCGGGTCCATCACGATAACGTCAAATTTTTCACCGCGATCGCGATAAGTACGCAGCAATTTAAAGACATCATCACGGACAAACTCAGCCTTGCTCAGATCCAGTTTGTTCAGCTCAACGTTCTGCCGTGCAATATCCAGCGCTTCCTGGGAGGTATCAACGCTGACAACCTGGCTGCAACCGCCCATCAGTGCCGATACGGCGAAACCACCGGTATAGGAGAAACAGTTCAGCACACGTTTATTTTCAACGTAGCGGCGGGTAGCCAGGCGGCTATCACGCTGGTCCAGGTAGTAGCCCGTTTTGTGTCCGTGCTGAATATCCACCAGCAGTTTCATTCCGTGTTCTTCAATCGGCAGCAGGGCAGGTGGCAACTCGCCGGTGACGGGGCCCTGGGTCAGCTCCATTCCTTCTTTTTTACGTACCGCGACGTCGCTGCGATCGTAAATCGAACATTCCGGGTACAGCGTTTGCAGGGCACTAATTAATGCCGCGCGCTGATATTCTGCCCCAGCACTCAGCAGTTGCAGCACCAGAAAATTACCGAAACGATCGATAGTAATACCCGGCAGGCCATCAGATTCTCCGGCGATTAAACGATAGCTGTCGAGGCCATCTTTTTGCGCCAGCCAGTCACGCCATTTTTGTGCTTGTTGCAAACGGCGGGAAAAAAAAGCAATGTCGATAGACTCAGACGGGTCAAACGTCCAGACGCGCGCCCGGATTTGCGAAGCTGGCGAATAAGCGCCGCGTGCTAACCATTTTCCCTGATGATCAACAATATCGATGGTTTCACCGAGGCTGGCTTTACCTTCCATGCGGGCAACGGCCCCGGAAAAGACCCACGGATGGCGACGAAGTAATGATTTTTCGCGCCCTTTGGCTAACACTAAACGTACACTCATAATTTACTTTTCTGTCGATGCAAAGAAATGGGCGTCATTGTCCGGAGTTTTCCATGGATTTGCAACGCGTCCATTAAGGATAAGGAGAGCAGCAATGTCGAAAGTCTGCATAATTGCCTGGGTTTACGGGCGAGTTCAGGGCGTAGGATTTCGCTACACCACACAGTACGAAGCGAAAAGACTGGGTTTAACCGGGTACGCCAAAAATCTTGACGATGGCAGCGTGGAAGTGGTTGCTTGCGGTGAAGAAGGGCAGGTGGAAAAATTAATGCAGTGGTTAAAGAGTGGCGGCCCGCGTTCTGCGCGTGTAGAACGGGTGCTCAGCGAGCCGCATCATCCCTCGGGGGAATTAACCGATTTTCGTATCCGTTAAATACATTTTACCGGTTTTGGCAGGCCAGCAATTTTGGTGGCTTGCTTAGCCGGACCTTTCGGAAACAGTCGGTATAAATAGCGGCTGTTACCTTTTTCTTCGCCAAATTTATTCGCCATCGCTTTTACCAGCATACGAATCGCCGGAGAAGTATTGAATTCCAGATAGAAATCACGCACAAAACGCACCACTTCCCAGTGTTCCGGTGACAGCGAAATCCCTTCGTTCTCTGCAATCACCACAGCCAGCGGCTCACTCCACTGGCTGCTTTCTTTGAGATAGCCTTCGGTATCCGTTTCTATCTCTTTACCTTCGAAGATCAGCATAATTATTACTACCTTAATCAGACTGGCGGCAGTGTAACAAAAAACAAAGCCCCGCATAAAGCGAGGCTATGAAAGTGTTAGCGGGTGAGATTAATCGCGGCTAGCGAAGCCCAGAATGCTCAGCAGGCTGACGAAGATGTTGTACAGCGAAACATACAGGCTAACCGTGGCACGAATATAGTTCGTCTCACCGCCATGAATGATGTTGCTGGTTTCAAACAAGATAGCGCCAGAGGAGATCAGAATGAAGACCGCGCTGATCGCCAGATGCAGAGCAGGCAGCTGCAGGAAGATATTCGCAACCATACCAATCAGCACCACCACAATACCCGCCATCAGCATACCGCCGAGGAACGACATATCTTTGCGGGTGGTCAGCACATATGCAGAGCAGCAGAAGAACACTAACGCCGTTCCGCCCAGTGCCATAGCGATTACGTCACCCATTCCGGCAGACAGATAGGTGTTCAGAATAGGTCCGAGGATATAACCCAGAAAACCGGTAAAGGCGAATGCGGAGATAATCCCGGTCGGCTTATTCGCCGTTTTATAGGTCAGGAACATCAAACCATACATACCCACCAGCGTCAGAATCAGACCCGGAGATGGCAGCATCAGCACCGTACTGGCAGTTGCGGTAATCGCCGAAAAGGCCAGCGTCAGGCTCAGCAGAAAATAGGTATTACGCAGCACCTTATGGGTGCTAAGCAGTGATGTACGGTCATGTGAAGAACTAACAATACGATCCATTGAGTCACTCTCTATGACAGATGTAATTAATTAAGCAGCATAATGATAATGCGTAAGGGCACCCAGAAGTTTTACCCATCTTTACGCATTTGATCTGGAACAGGTTTAACAGCGGATTATCAGGTCATTAAGCAAATATAACGCCCTGAGAATTTCGACAGGCAAAAGAAAAAGGGGTTAGCATTTAGCTAACCCCTTATCTTATTTGGCGGAAGCGCAGAGATTCGAACTCTGGAACCCTTTCGGGTCGCCGGTTTTCAAGACCGAAGAAAAATAAAGAAAAATCAGTACAATACGCAAAATGGCTGAAAAGTTAATCAGACTTAACACCAAGAAAAATCAAGATATTAGGGAGCTATTCAGAGTTAATATACCAGGTCTTTTTGCCAGAAAATTTTCTGGATTGCCTACTTACTGACCACAAGCGGCAAATCCAGTGTTGGGGTGATTTTGGTTTTACGATCGTAAATCAACACCTGATTTTCTGTTTTGTGTCCACTGAAAATTTGTTTGTCGCGACTGCTGCCTTCGTAATCTGAAATCCCTTTGGCTTTTATGTCATGGAAGTTGCACCCAAACGGAACGCCGGCTTTTTGCTCGGCTGCACGTTTAGCCTGATTCCACCAGTTGTTCAGCGTCTTGGCTATTACCTTCCCACCTTTGGTTGTGTTGATCACATACTCGCATGTGCCGGAAGATACATTTCGGGCTAACTGGATCGCCGTACGTAATCGCGGAGACCATTCCTTGATTTGTTTTGTGCCGGTCTTGTTTTGCTCAATGTAAATCCCTTTATCCATAATATCCTGCCATTTCAGCTCGAGTACATCACCGAGCCTTGCCGCACAAAGATAGGATATCTCCATTGCAATACGTAACTGTGGAATTGCTTCTGCATATATTGCAGCATACTGTTCATCGGTGATGTAAACAGTACGGGCTTTAAGTGTGAATTTTCTGACTCCTTTGCATGGATTATTTTTCACATACCCACGCTCATATCCCCACCCGTATACACGGCTCAGACTTGCCAGTTCATGGTTTGCCTGGGTCTTGCTCTCAAGTCCTCGCTTATCCATGAAAATTCTTACCTGTTCAATTTTTACATTATCAGCAAGCACTTTTCCGAATACTGCCAACAATGCCCTTTGATGTTGCCGATAATCTTTTTGGGTTCGGGGGGCCAGTTCTGTAAATGTAGGGGAGTCCATAAACATGTGCCATAATTTAGCTACTGTCATTATGTTGTGGAGTTTTGCTTTTTCCAGCTCATAATTTTGCCAGACTTTAGCTACGCTGGTTTCCCGCACTCTTCCGAGCCCTATAGTTCTTGTGCTTCCTTCGGGTTTCCATACGTAACTGTAACCATTCGATCTAACACGCGGTGGTAGAGCATTATCTTTTTTGTTTTTTCTTGGTCTTCCCATTGTTCAGCGCCTCAAAATCGGGTTCAGCGGAAACCAGTTCAGGTGCTTTTGGCATCGTAGTCAGTCTGTGTGGAATATCCCTGCGAAGAACTATTGGTTCGTTTTTAGGACCGATTACAAATGGGATACCGTGCAGCCTTAACTGGTGTTGCTGTTTTGTGTATCGCTCGTATTTCGTGATCTCTTGAATCTCTGCTGGCGATAGAGTTAATTCGTACATATGGTCACGTGCCTTACAGCATGACCGCCGCCAATATAATTCGGGGACGGCGATCAGGGTTGAACATTAAAAATCAACCGGATTCGGGATCAGTTTTTGCCAGATTGCTGAAACGTATTTTGCCTGGTGACGGGCGTCATCCAGTGCATTATGGCGCTCACCTTCGAATGGGATAGCAGTTCTGGCATCGAAGTCTATGGCTTTCCCCAGCTCAACGATTGTGCGTACATCGCGATCGTTGTAGTAGCGCCACGGGCAGGGGATACCCTGTCGTTCGTATGAACGACGTAAAATCACGTTGTCGAAGTTGGCTCCATTCCCCCAGACCTGGACAAAAAATTCACCGGAGTTTTCGTCGATAAATTCCCGCAATTGCAGTAGTGCATCATCTAACGGAATTTCATCGGTCAGAAGGGCAGATTGCGCCTCGCGTGATTGCTTGAGCCACCATTTTATGGTGTCACGATCAATGATTCCGCCAGTAGTTTCCAGATCGATGGTCTTGCTAAATTCCGGCCCCATATCTCCGGTTTGCGGATCGAAAAATATTGCACCTATTGAGATAATCGGGGCATCAGGATTTTTTCCCATGGTTTCGAGGTCGATCATTAGATGGTCACACGTCCTGCTGGTGGATGTGATTTTGTGATGGCTGTTCACCTTAACTGAGTGATCTGCCGCCTCGCCAGTTTCATTATCGCTGGCGTGGTCCTGAGCGCTGCCAGCATTCTCCTTGTGTGGATGTTCAGCGCCTTCCATTTCCTCCGGATCGTTTTCCTGAACTTCAACCTGATTCTCTTCATCGAATGTTTCCTGGTATGTTGCGTCGCCCATCACCGCGCCACAATCAGGGCAGTTGCCGCAACCGCTCTGACCGCAGGCGGTGCAGACTTTTTCCGGTTCCTGTTGCGCTACTGGTTCAGGCTGGCTGATATTGACTGCCTGCATAATTTTGTTTACTTCGTCAGTGGTAGCTTTTACCTGATTAACCGGATCTATCTGTGCCTGAGTATCCAGCGATTGCGTGTCCTGGCGATGTTCAGTTGTATCCGGCTCCATTGCTTCAGTCGTTGCCTGTTCATCTACCATTGCGTCAGACGGTTGTGATTTTTCCTCATTATTTTTTTCTTCTTCTGTTTCGCATTCAGCAGCCAGTTCGCGGTTAACTTCTTCCAGGATATCTTTTTCCGGTGTATGTCGTGCAGCAGCGAGAGTTTCCTCGGTAGGGTTCTCGTGATCAGTCTCCGTTAAATAGGCGTTGATATATCCCTGAAGGCGTCCCGGGTAATGATAAAACTCAGGGTGTGCGCTCCGGATAAGTGCAAAAATAGCGGCGCGGGAATAATCCAGGATACCCGGGATTGCGCGAAGTGCTGCGGACCATTCTTTGAACGGACTTTCTTTCTTCCGGACGACTTCTTTTGCGCGACGATAAACGCTGCCCGGAATTTCATAAATATTAAAATCCATCGGAAGTGTGGCCGCTGCAATCTCCACATCCAGCGTATCGAAGGTGTGTACTAAATTCGGATTGCGATCGGTTTTGTTCCCTCCACCGGCATTAGCACCGGAAGCCGTGCGGGTGATGCGTGAAACACGATTTCCTTTCATCCACTCTTTTGTCAGCAGACCGCGATCGGTGTAGTCAGCGCCCAGGTATGCTTCGAAAAAAGCAGTCATTAGCCCCAGGCCTGAATTGCCAGGATTAGGGAAAACTTTGTCAGTATCACGCACCAGTTTGTGGAGATCGCGAATTTCCAGTGGATCGAGCAGACTGGTTTTATGCGAAATAGCGAGGGCAGTAACAGCTGGTAGTTCTTCAGCCCGTGCAATGTGTAATGCCTGGAGTTCGTCGCGTGAAACGTGCGTTACCGGTTTTTCGCTGCCGCGTTGAGCAAGCCAGCGAATGGGCAGTTCCTGACCGGAAACCGGCAGAAGCATGTTCTCCTCAATCTCAGCCATGTCTTCGCCGTTGACGTTGGTATTGTCAGTGCTGGCTGGTTTATCCTGAACAGAGGGCGAGGGCGCGATAAGTACCATTGTGATACCATCTTCCCCGCCTTTTTCGTATCGGTTGCAGAATTCGGTATCAAACACGCCTTCCGGAGGAAGGTCATTCACAACGGGTAAATGGACGCGAACAGGTTTTTTAAAATCCTCTTCGTCAAATCCAGCATCGTCCATTGCGACAACACCGCGTGATATTGCAACCGATAATTTTTTTGCTGTGCGCCAGTAAAAACCGCCTTTAATCCCAAGGCGTTTTCTGACTTTGTCATTTTTGGCTTCGTAATATAGTGCAATTTCTTCTTTATCAGTGCTCATTGATAAACCTCATAACCATTTTTAGGGTGAACAAGTCCCTGCCATTGCAGGCATATAAAAATGAAACCAGATATTAATTACGGTGCTGTTTTAAGTCCTGCCGGGACTTCGTTATTATCCATGCGAATAACTTTATCGACCGGATAACAGTTACCGGGAATTTTCTGTTCATCTGCGGCAGCCATGCATTCTTTCATTGAACTGTATACGCCAGTAACCATGTCAACTGGTTCACCGGAAACAAGAAAAACCGTCAGAACAAGTGCAAATGTGGTATTCATTGCCAGTATCCTTTTTGCATCAGACGTAAACGGGCCAGCATTGAAACAATGCATATTTGATTTAATAACTCCCGTTCGTGTTTTCTCTTATTAATGGCATCTTCAGTAAATGCAGGGTTACTGATACTGACACCAATTTCAAAACAACCTTCAGACGTATTAACGTTTGGTAATAATGTTTCCATTATCGCGTCCTCAACAATGAATTTTGTGATGCGGTGCCTGGTGCCTCCAGGTGACGTTAACCAGTTAACAATTAACGCCGGATACAGAGAATCCACCCATAACACTGTTTTTGGTTTTAACTGTTCCGCGTGCGCTTAGCCGCATTCACCGCATCACAAAATTCACTTTAAAAAGGGCGGCAGAGCAGTCACGAAGTAAAACTGATACCGCCAAGCGTCACCAGAAAATTGATAACAGAGGGCGTTGCAGCGGGGTTGTCACTTAAGCGTATGGTCAACCTGACAACCCGGTGTTCTCAACGGGGAAGGAATAACCCCGCCATACTTACCGCCGCGCCATTTCGCGGAGTGCCACAACCGGAAGCGCACGGTCGACGAAAATTTAACGACAGGCTATCTATGAACCAGCTACCTCGCCGTGCGCTTTCGCGTTATGGTCTGACTTTTCAGGGAAATATCCTTTCAGTAAACTGTCAGTGCCGGATGCTCACCCGTGTCCGGCGCACGCACTCCACCTCACCCGTGGAGAACTCCTTAATCACCAACCCTCAGGAGGGTGAAATGTCGACTGAAAATGATGAAATCATTAACTCCCTGATACGCCAGATTAATAATTTTGATAAAGCATTGCAGCATGCTGCGGCGCGTAGTGATATAACTCTTTTAGCAATTTCATTTCTTGCATCTGTTATGGATAAAAATGAAGTCGTACGACAGAGTCTTGTTGATTATATCGACTCGCTTCAACCCGGCACTTTCAATCATGAGAGCTTCAATCATGAGAAAGAGCATGTTAAGTCTGTAATTAATTCTCTTATTTTGAGTCAAAAGAATTAATGCTTTTTGTTGCAAAGTAATTTTCAAGGGGTTCTATTCGAATCCCTTTCTTTTTCATTAACAAGCCAAACCCCTTATCAATGATGTCCATTAGTTCCAGGAAGTATTTTTCATGTAAATCCTGGTTATCAGAGAGCTGCTTCTCTTCGTACAGACCGATAAAGGCACGACGCACGTTACCGGATATAGTATCGATGGTTTCTTTTTCTACGGTACTCAGGTCAAGAGTCGCCAGTTGGGAACGAACTATATTCGCTGCCATTTCCTGGAATTGCATTGGTAAATCTTTAAATTCCATTATTAGCCTCGTTGGTTAGCTATTAACGCGGGTATGTAATCATTCTGGCAATGCTTAATGCCGCTGCTTTTTCCAGCCTGGTGATATCCTGCTCCAGAGCGGACAGATTTTCAGCCTGCTTAGCCCTGGCTTCATTGGCCCATTTCAGATCCTGCGCTGCATTAATTTTCTGGCGCATCCACTCATAAAGCTCATCATCGGTATAGTCTGGCGCGATGATGACGGGTTCTCGTTTCTGCATACTGATTCCTCGCGGTGCTGTTTCGCTTATCAGCCGCTAGATTTTGCCGAGCTGGAAAGCGCCTGTTTAAATTCGCTGAAGCTGAGAGTTTCTTCGCCTTCGGCAAGGCCTTCGAAGTATTCTTCGTAAGCCTTTTCCATGATTGTGTCGAAATCCATATCACCCACCTGAATTTCTTTCCAGCCAGCGACGCGCTCCAGATTCGGTTTTAAACGTTTTGCTTTTGGTATACGTCATCGCGGTGAACGTGCCGTCTTGGTTGGGAAACACGCCGTACACCAGAGATTCGTTGTTGCCAAGAACGATAGTATCCATGCTGACCTCATTTCCCCTTAACGCCGGGGTAGCGGAACAAAAACCTGCTGCATAGTTATTAAAGTTGAACCCTGCCGTCATGTTCTTACGCCTCGGGCTGGCTACTTAACCCCTGACCACTGCCTGGTAACTCGAAGTATTGCCCTGCGTTCTGTGGGGCGGGGTGGGTTGGTGGAAATAATCTACAATTAAAAACTGTTTTGTGTCAACAGTTTTTAATTGTGGGGCTGGACAAAAAAAACTCCCTCGAATGAGGGAGTATGAAAATTGTTCAGTTCAGATAGGGAAGGGAAATTGTCGGCGGGCATGCACAATATTTGCAATTTCAATGCTTGAAGCTGCTACTCGGTACAAAACGATATAATTAGGGTGAACCACAATTTCCCGCAAACCGGATACTCGATCACTTGGCGGATATAGATATGGATGCTCGGAGAGGGCTAAAACAGACGTTTCAATACGTATTTTTAGTCTGCGTGCTGCAGGAATATTTTCCTTAGCAATATAGGCTACGATCTGACGCAAATCATCGCGAGCAGATGGTAGCCATAAAATGGGTAACATTACTCGCTCCTGTTAGTTACAGCAATTTGAGCAATAAGATTTTCTATTTCAGCCATTACCTCGTCATGTGGAATTGAGGGACGAGGGTCTGCAAGGCTTGACGCCACTTTAGCGCGCAACCATTCGTTGTAACTGTTTTCTTGTTCGGTAGTTTCGAATTCTGAAACTATCGGAGAAAGGGCTGTACTCATGGCATAACTCCTCTTCTTGTACAGTGGTCACGCCCGGCGGCTTTTTTGTGCCGCCAACCACCGGGCAATGGTTTCTTCCATTGATTTTTTCTTGTCTTTGATTTCTTGAAGCATTTTTTCTTGGTCTTCCTCTGGAAACGCACTAAAAGCCTGAAGCAGTTCGCGTTGGCGAGGACCAATTTTCATCGTGTCAGGGGTGAAAATTTGCTCCCCCTCTTCAGGTGGCAATAAAAACCAATGCAATGGATGCCCTGTAACCTCAACCAGTTTATCCAAACTTGAGGCTTTAGGTGTAGCCTTACCGCTGACCCATTGTTGAACAGTTTGTTGTGTCACACCAATTCTACGGGCCAGCTCAGCCTGGCTCCATCCAGTTTCCTGAAGAAGCTTGCTGATTCTGTACATAGATACTTCTAGAGCGTTCATCATTATTCAATTTTACAGGTAAATACTGTTAAAAGCATCACAATAAAAAACTGTTGATCACGTACAGTTTTTTATTGTAGGCTTTGCCTGTAGTTTTTTAGAGGAGGGCAAAATGCTAGATAGCACTCGCGAAAAAATTAGGCAGAAATACACTCAAGCTGAAATAGGTCGTTATATGGGGGTCGCTCAACAGACTGTTTGGCAATGGTTTAGCTTTGGCGTTCCCCCAAAGCAGGTAATTCCGTTATGTCAGCTAATGAAGTGGGAAGTTACCCCGCATGAAATTCGCCCTGATATTTATCCTAACCCAACCGACGGGCTGCCTTGTGGAAATAAGTGTATGGCGAATGAATCACTGGTGGTGAACAATGAAAATCACCCCTGAACAGGTTTGTGAGGCTCTGGATGCCTGGGTATGCCGACCAGGAATGACACAGGAGCAGGCGACGATATTAATCACGGAAGCATTCTGGGATCTGAAAGAACGCCCAAACATCGATGTTCAACGCGTCACGTTTGATGATGGCGCGGTTGATCAACGGGCGCTGGGCGTTAACCGGGTGAAGATATTCGAACGCTGGAAAGCTATCGACACCAGGGATAAGCGTGAAAAATTCACGGCGCTGATTCCGGCAATTATGGAGGCGATCCGGTTCAGTGATTTCAGGTTGTATTGTGAAATTACTGACGGAAAAAGCATTACATACATGATCGCCGGGTTAAACAAAGAATATGGCGATGTGGTGGAGTCCGGGCTGCTTTTTGCGGATCCAGCTGTTGTGGAACGTGAGACTGACGAGCTTATAGAAAAAGCCATTGCTTTCAAGCGTGCGTATCGTCAGCAATATCAACAAAAAAGCCGGATGGAATTATGAGTCTTCTTTTTGCTGAACGCCCACTGGTTATTAACACGCAGCTGGCGATGAAAATTGGTCTGAACGAAGCCATCGTGTTGCAGCAGCTGCATTACTGGTTGAGAGATACCGGTTCCGGCATGGAATGTGATGATGTTCGCTGGATTTATAACACAACAGAACAATGGCTGGAACAGTTCCCGTTCTGGTCAGAGTCAACGTTAAAACGCGCATTTGCAAGTCTGAAAGCGCTGGGGCTTTTGCGTTGTGAAAAGCTCAACAAATCAAAGCGTGACATGACTAATTTTTACACGATTAATTACGAGAGCGAGCTTTTAGATGGTGGCAAAGTGAGCGAATCCATCAGGTCAAAATGCGCCGCTCCATCAGGTCAAAATGACACGATGGAAGAGGCCAAAATGGCACGCTCCATTGGCTCAAAACGACCCAATGTCATCGGGTCAAAATGGCCCGATGATCTTACAGAGAATACAACAGAGATTACTACAGAGAATAAAAATACTTCTCGTCCGGAAGCTTCGCAACCGGACCCGCAGACGGCTGAACAGGATTTTTTAACCCGACACCCTGACGCGGTTGTGTTCAGTGCGAAAAAACGCCAGTGGGGCAACCAGGAGGATTTAGCGTGTGCGCAGTGGATCTGGGGACGAATCGTGAGTCTTTACGAACAGGCTGCCAGCAATGATGGTGAGATCACGCGACCGAAAGAACCCAACTGGACTGCCTGGGCCAATGACGTGCGCACAATGCGGATGCTTGATGGCAGAACTCACAGGCAAATTTGCGAAATGTTTGGTCGGGTACAGCGGGATCCCTTTTGGGTAAAAAATATCATGAGTCCGTCAAAGCTTCGTGAAAAATGGGACGAACTGGTCATCCGCCTGGGGCGTTCGCCTGTACAGCGTTGTGTGAATCACATTTCTGAACCGGACACCGAAATTCCGCCTGGGTTCAGGGGGTGAGTGTTTATTTCAGGTCATGAGATAGTTTTCAGGAGGAGTTGTGGCAAAAGTTTTTACACAGGAAGAGCGAGAAAAAATTAAAGGGCAGGTTGTTGAACTTGTACGCCAGAGTGGGCGCGAGACGTTACGGCAACTGGAAGCCAAGACAGGTGCGACAAGATATCTGATGAGCGTTCTCGCAAGAGAGCTGGTTGCCAGTGGCGATGTATACAACTCTGGTTACGGGTTATTCCCGTCTGAACAGGCTCGTAAGGACTGGCAAAACGCCCGCAAAAAACTCTCGAGAGCAAAGCTGAAGAAAACATCTGTAGTTGATCCGGACCTTATCTGGTCGTTACCAGACGGAGAAATACGCCGCTACGACAGGCGTCAGAACATAATCTGTCGCGAGTGCCGGAAAAGCAAGGTTATGCAGCGAGTTTTGATGTTTTACAGGGGTAATAACGGAGCAACGATATGAGGGTTTATATCGCAGGGCCGATGACCGGGTATAAAAATTTCAACCGTGAGGCGTTCCACAAGGCGGAAGAGAAGCTGAAACAGAAAGGGTGCACGGTGTTGAATCCGGCAGTACTTCCTGGTGGGCTGACACAGGCGCAGTACATGGATATTTGTACTGCGATGCTCCGCTGTGTGGATACGATTTACATGCTGAAAGGCTGGCATCGGTCGGCAGGCGCTAAGGCAGAACTGGCGCTGGCGGCAAAATTGGGGCATGAGGTTGTATTTCAGGAGGCAACCAGTGAGCAAGATTGACTATCAGGCACTGCGTGAGGCAATACAAAACTATCAGTCGATGCTGGCGTGGTATGAGGCTATCCCGGATAGCCCAAACGCAGAGGTTGATTGTGATGAAGCTTTGGCTGCGTTTAAGCGTCAAATTCGTCACAGGGAAGTGGATATTATCGCCGATCTGCTGGATGAATGGGAATCCCAAAACAAGCGTATTGCAGAACTGGAGAAAAGCGAAGAGCAACCCATTAACGAGCGTGACCATGCTGAGTCTGCTTTAGATGATATGTACTTTGCAGCAACCGGTAACAGGCCGGAGTGGAGCAACTGGTTCGGCTTTTCAGATGCTGTCGATGCCGTGGTTGACAGAATTGCTGATTTAGAAGCTAAACAATGCATTGAAGAGATGAGTAAACAAAGTTGCGAAGCTCGGGAGCGTGATTTGTTTGAATCATGGGTAATGCATTCAATTTGTATTTCCAAATCGACGCTTGAAGGATTGCGCACCGAAACTGGATATCGTAACGCGACCTTATCAGGAACAGACTTCAACCGAATGTGGGAACAATGGAAATCTATCCGCGCCGCTGGCATTCGCATCAAAGGAGAGTGACGTGGAAATAAAACCAGAAGATGAGTTAAGTAATATTGTTTTATTTCCGGTAAAAGAGGATGACCCACGTAATCAGGTTAATTTTCTTTATGAGCCATCGGAAAGACCATACTGCCATCACGCTTCTGTCCGGGTTGACGAAAAAGAGCGTCAGGTCCGCTGTAAAATCTGCGGTGCAGTTGTGGAGCCGTTTGACTGGATGCTCTCTGTGGCGAAAAGAGAAACCAGACTGGCAGATGATGTAAGGCTATTGCGCCAGGAGGAACAGGAAAGACGGAAAAATATAGAAAAGTTAATTCAGATTGAGCGTAACGCGAAAGCGCGGATACGCAGGGCGACGAAATCCAGAACTGAATAAATAAATTTAGCACTGTAAATAAAATCAAATCCTTAACTGGAGGTATATCTATGTTAAATACACAGAAAACCATTAATGCGGAAAAATATAACGAGTGGGTGAGGAAATTTTCTGAGCAGATTTTTAAAATTACTGGCGACGAGAATGCGGCAAAAAATGAATTAGAGCCGTGGACACCTGAAGGAGTCGAACCAAATTATTGCTGGTGGGATGTTGATCCAGTTGATGCTGCAAATGAAGCTATGAGTTATCACAACGATTAATGTCAGGAGGCCGCCCGAAAGGGCGGTAAGAAATGACTACATTATTCAGAAAAGAATATCCGCGAAAAAGTAGAGCGACAGAATTTTTGTTTCTCATTCTGTTTATCGTGTTGATGATACCGATATCCCCGCTAATTTTTGTCTGGATAATCGTGAAAATAATTGAACCTATTATTGAGTTATATACCGATGTGATATGGGGACCATTCAACACACTACACAATAAAATTAATCCGTATAAGGAAAGCTGATATGTCACTGACGAAAAAACAACGTGCAGAACTGCGCATGAAGTTCGGTGGTCGCTGCGCTTATTGCGGCTGCGAACTTGGCGAAAAGTGGCATGCAGACCATGTAAAACCGGTCATCCGTTTTGATGGAAATATGCTTCACCAGGAACGTGACGATATATCCAACATGGTTCCGGCATGCCACCCATGCAATCTGCACAAGCATTGCAGTAGTCTGGAAGATTATCGGCGAATTATCAGTGATGGTCGTCGTGAATTCCTTGCGTCCGGGAAAGGCAAAGCGCTGGTTCGTATGGGATTGGTTGAAATGAAATCTGACCCAGTTGTGTTCTGGTTTGAAAAATATCAAGAAGGGGCTACGGCATGACCACTTTTACCAATAGCAAACTAACAGACGAATACGTTTCAAATGCAACGTTGATTCGGCTCATTCTGTGGGCTGACCAGCACAATAGCCATTATGTTGTAGCGGCTCTGCGCGAGCTACAGGAGCGCCGCAAGGCTGATAGTGTGCCTGTAGAAATCAACGACGACATGGCTTACGCATTTCACCATGCGCTTTCTGACTCATCGCTTGGCTCTGATGAAATCGAAGAAATTAAAACCGGGTTGCGTGCTGCCTTTGCCAATGTCACCGTCCAGCCGGTGCTGATAGTGCCAGATGAAATCGAGCCAGACGATAGCAATACGTTTGATTATGTTGATGGCTGGAACGCCTGCCGCGCCGCCATGCTTCAGAGTAACCAACCTGTAAGCCAAACTTACAACTTGCCAGAATTAATCGAGGGCATGGAAGTTTCCATTGATGTAAGCACTTGTGATGCTGATTTAGGTAATCGCTATTTCGGCACCGTCACCGAGGCGTTAGAACTTGATACTGCCAAGAATGGCTACATCCTCCTGATTCAGGACGCAGAGCCAAACTTCGATGTAAATGGCAACTCTCCGGTAACTCCGGATGGTTGGATAAGCTGTAGTGAGCGAATGCCGGAAAAGGGCCAGAACGTGCTTATTTCGGTGAATTTCGATAGCTCTCTGGTTGAACCGCTAATATGCTCCGCACGCTATACCGGAAGCACCTTTCGGCGCGGAGATGCAACGATTAAGCCGGGTAATGGTATTGAGCAAGCAACTCACTGGATGCCGCTACCGGAACCACCGCAGGAGGTGAATCAATGACCTGGCCTGAGGCATTTACCACGGTAGGAATTGCGATGGCAGTGGCGATGGTGGTGTATTCGATTTGCCGTTGGGGATAACAAACAAAAACCCCGGATTGATGGTCCGGGGTTTTTGAAGGAAACAAAACAGAAACAGCAATTGCCGTTACCTGTTGTTATCATGGCAAGTAAACGTATCTCAGGCGAGCGCATTGCGCCGTTCTGACGCAGATAAACTAGCCTGGATAGATGGTGCTGGCAATAAAAAATAGCGTTTTCTTATCGGTGTCGGTAAGATTGCTGCGGGTGCTTGAGGCTGTCTGCCTCGGGCATGCCACTGTAAGGCAGACAGAGAAAAGCCCCAGTTAACATTACGCGTCCTGCAAGACGCTTAACATTAATCTGAGGCCCAATCTATGTCTCACAAATGTAGGTTAGCCTCTTACGTGCCGAAAGGCAAGGAGAAGCAGGCTATGAAGCAGCAAAAGGCGATGTTAATCGCCCTGATCGTCATCTGTTTAACCGTCATAGTGACGGCACTGGTAACGAGGAAAGACCTCTGCGAGGTACGAATCCGAACCGGCCAGACGGAGGTTGCTGTCTTCGTGGACTACGAATCTGAGAAGTAAGAGTGACTAGGCGGGAGAGTAATCTCCCGCCACCTCTGATGTGTCAGGCATCCTCAACGCACCCGCACTTAACCCGCTTCGGCGGGTTTTTTCACGTACTGTGGTTGTGAATACGATTGGTATTAGGCTATGCTAACAACATTAGCCTGACTAATTTTGTATTGACTTGATTTTTTGTTAAAGAACAGGACGGAGAAGTAAGGGTACACCCAATGAGCTACGCACTAAAAAAACACCCGCGATTGACTATTCCCCCTCGCGATAAAAGCGTTGTGGCAGCTCCGCGCCCGGCTATTGATGAAAATTGCACACATCGTGAGCAGGTGAAAAATGCTTTCGATTTCGGTTTTTCTCGTTACGAGAAGGCAATGGAAGAACTTTCAAAAGTGTAATAATGGGTATTGTGCTCTATGGCTGAGATTGTTGAAGGAGTGCACTATCTTTCGGTTGATGATCTTACTGAAATCAATCGCCTTTTAATTGAGCTTCAAACACCAGATGAACCTGTAGGTGTGCTGAGTGTTGATAATTTAAGTTCTTCTCAGGCCCGTCCCAGCATAGTTCGATGGTATGAACAGATCAATGACATGTTTGTACTGGCATCGGTATTGATTGAAAGTCTGATTCAGAATCATCCGTTTGCTAATGCGAACAAACGAACAGCTATGATGGCTGGTTACGTCTTCTTGTTGTTGAATGGCTATGAGTTAACAGCACCAGGCGATGAAATCGTGGAAATGGCAGAGGGACTGGCCTGCAAAACCTATACTCGAGAAGATCTCGAGAACTGGTTGTGTTATTGGTCTCGTGCGTATGACAGCCGGGAATTATGTAAAACAGGCGCAACTATTGTTTTGTATGAAACTATCAAGCTTAAAATAGAACAGCAAAACTAAAGGTGCTTCCAATGAAAACCCGCTTCGGCGGGTTTTTTGTTTTACGTATTCTGGTTTACAATCCACAGGCCAGCCTGAACAACTGGCACCTGCTGCGCCAGCAGAGAAAACCGATGGCGCACAATACCAAACATCACAATTCTGATACCGACCTTGCCAGCAGGCACGGGCGGTGTTCTCATGCATTCAAATATGACTGGTACCAGCATGACCCCTGCACTGAAGAACAGGCCGAATGGCTGATTCAGAACTACCGCAGGCGTGGGTACGAGTTTCAGAAAGATCTCAGCTTCGATCGTCGTCACTGGATAATCTCCGTCAGGCTCCCTTATTCCGAACGTCCGCCGCGTCCGTCCCGCACATTCCAGCAACGCATCTGGAGGTAACGTGCGGGTATTGCTTCGACCTGTTCTGGTACCGGAACTCGGGCTGGTGGTCCTTAAGCCGGGTCGTGAATCCATGCGGGTATTTCATAATCCCCGGGTGCTGGTGGAGCCGGAACCGAAAAGCATGCGCGGTCTGCCGTCCGGCATTGTCCCTGTCGTTCGCCAGCCGCTGGCGGAGGATAAATCATTACAGCCATTTTTCAGCGATGAGCGGGTGATTCGTGCTGCCGGCGGCGCTGGTGCACTGTCTGACTGGCTCCTGCGTCATGTTAAATCCTGCCAGTGGCCTCATGGTGACTATCACCACAGCGAAACCGTCATACATCGTTACGGTACCGGCGCGATGGTGTTGTGCTGGCACTGCGACAACCAGCTGCGTGGCCAGACCTCCGAATCACTCGGGCAGCTTGCTCAACAAAATCTGGCAACCTGGATAATTGACGCCATCCGTCACGCAATAAATGGCGCGCAGGAGCGGGAGTTATCGCTGGCTGAATTGTACTGCTGGGCTGCTTTAAATAATGTGGTGGATGCCATAACCGAAAATATGGCGCGTCGAATCCTGAAATGTTCGGGTGAAAAAATCCTTTCCGTATACCGCGAAAGCGACATCATACCGGGAGTGCAGACAGCCACCAGCATACTGAAGCAGCGCACAAAAAATATTGCGCTACCGCCTCACGTCCACCAGCAACAGAACTCACCGCAGGAAAAGGCGGTGGTAAGCATTGCCGTTGATCCGGATTCTCCGGAATCTTTCATGAAGCGCCCTAAACGTCGCCGCTGGGTTAACGAGAAATACACGCGCTGGGTAAAGATGCAGCCGTGTGCGTGTTGTGGTAAGCCAGCCGACGATCCCCATCACCTGATTGGTCATGGTCAGGGCGGAATGGGAACAAAATCCCACGATATTTTCACGCTACCGCTGTGTCGGGAGCATCACAACGAACTTCATGCGGATCCGCTGGCGTTCGAAGAAAAGCATGGTTCTCAGGTTGATTTAATTTTTCGTTTTCTTGATCACGCCTTTGCAACCGGTGTGCTTGGGTAAAAGGGGGTATTGATGTGTATAGAGTTTGTTTTGCCTTACCCGCCGACGGTGAATACTTACTGGCGACGTCGTGGCAGCACATATTTTGTATCAAAAGCCGGTGAGCGTTATCGCCGTGATGTGGCACTTATTGTTCGCCAGCAGCAACTGAAATTAAACCTGTCCGGAAGGCTGGCGATAACGGTTATTGCCGAGCCGCCGGATAAGCGTCGTCGTGATCTGGACAATATCCTGAAAGCACCACTGGATGCGCTGACGCATGCGGGACTGCTTATCGACGACGAGCAGTTTGATGAAATTAATATTGTGCGCGGTCAGCTCGTTCCTGGTGGTCGGCTGGGCGTGAAGATTTGCGAAATTAGAGGTGATAGTAATGGGGCGTGATATGTATGAGGTTTTAGACCGCTGGGGGGCATGGGCTGCAGCAGAAAATAGTGGTGTCGATTGGCAACCGATAGCAGCGGGCTTCAAGGGGCTTTTACCACGCGGTAAAAAGTCACGTCTCCAGTGTGATGATGATGAGGGGCTCATGATCGATGGGTGCGTAGCTAGATTAAGAAAGTACAAACCAGAAGAGTATGAGTTAGTTATAGCCCATTTTGTGGTAGGGATTTCATTGCGAGCCATTGCTAAGAAGAGAAAGTGTTCGGATGGGACTATCAGGAAAGAGTTGCAAACATCGCTTGGTTTCATTGAAGGCATTGTTTGCACTCTTGCCTGTTAACTATTCTTAACTGTCTTCTAGTTATATTGGGCGCTTTGAATTCGATTTAAAGCGTCTTCCACTTATTCCAGAAACCCAAATGTCTTCCTCAAGAAAGTCAAGAAGGGCTTTTATTTCTTTTTTTGATGAAGGCATGACAATTTTCTCAACGCCGCCAACTATTATGGTTTGTAAGGGGAATTTAACTTTAGCAGCTTCGGATTTAAACTTTGACATATTTGGGGGTGTTAGCATCCCAGTCTGATTTATTAGTGTTACTTTATTTCTTATCACTGTATCTGCAACGGATTTTAGATCAAAACCTTGGGGAGTAGAAAATACACTAAGTTGACTAAATGCATTAAGTTCTTGGTCAGTAGCAGCAGAAAAATAGGACGACATGTCAAAAATGCTTCTTAGATTAAAGAAACTCTTAAATCGTATTGTATCATTGATAATTATTGCAACTAGTTTATCATCAACATTAAAACCGATGCTATTAGCTTTACTAAAGGTAGTTTTGCTTGCAAAAAGCTTTCCAAAGAATGATTTTGAGGTATCTAAGATTTGTTTTTTGTTGAAAGTTTGTAGTGCAATAATATTGGGGTTTGCTGGCGCGTCAACACCAACAAATAATGCTTTAATATAACCAATATCAATTTGGCTAGGATCCCAGATAGGCACGGCGGTAGGCCTATTGACTGCGTCAATCAGGCGTGCAGAATCAGTAAAGTTTTGTATTTCAAAACACTCACTATGTTTTGGTGTATAACCGGCATAGAATGGTATCATATTGTTATGATGACTTTCAAAATATTGACGCTGTTGTTGGAAAATGGCCGTAACAGAAGTACTTGCTGTTGCATCAAGTTCGACTCTAACAATTCTCGTTGCAATTGTATTATCTATTACTGCAAAAAGTGCCATGGTTATTATCCTTTAACATGTAGAAATGTGTAGTCTGTTAATTGAATAACTGTAAATTTGATATCTTTAATATCAGTAATGACTGATTTAGAAATCAATACAAAACCTACGCCGGTGTCATCTTCAGCTTCGTAAAATTTATAACCGATAAGTGACAATACTGGGTTAAAGTTATAGTTCTCGGAAAAGCTGATGTAAAATAACAATGACAAATAAAAGAATAACGCATATGCTTTATTTTCAGCAATAGAATCTGTTCCTAGGAGAGGGAATAAATAGCTTAAGAAATAATTAGTTACTTCTTTGTTAGCTGGAGAAACTGAACTAATATTTTTTGTCAGAGGTTCAAGTTGTTTCTCAGCATATTGAATCAGGCCTATTGCTAATAACCAACTTGCTATGCCAACGCATAAGCTATATTGCATCAGCCAAACCGTATCTTTTACATATCCAATAAAAAATAGAGTTGCGCAAACAGGTGCAATTGAGCTGGCCGTTAATAATAAGCGTGCTAATTTGTTCATCATGATATCCTTTGTACTGTTTATGCATACAGCACTTTACATCATGTACTCCAAAGTATCTATCTTGTGAAGAATCTTACACTAAATACTACAGAAAAAGTTAACGCGTACGCAAAAAGTATTATATCGTGTTAAGAGTGGTTACTTCGCCACACAGCTTAAACCCGCTCGACAGCGAGTTTTTTAGTGTCCGAAAAGCGGACCCAGCACGGTAAACGCGCTGGTGGTTGCGAATACTGGTCTTTAAGCTTGCTGGCTTTTTGGACAAGAGTTATTGGTATGTCACGTTAACCAGAAAAGGGAAAAAGACATGCTAAAACAGCAGGATATGACCGAAACCGCCAGAGTGGTGTTTAATGAGTTAAGCGTCACCGAACCGGCGACAGTCGGGGAAATTGCGCAGAATACGTACCTTTCACGCGAACGCTGCCAGTTAATACTGACCCAGCTTGTTATGGCGGGTCTGGCAGATTATCAGTTCGGTTGTTACAGACGCCTTCCGCAGTGAAGGCTTTTTTATTTGTGGTAATGGGCGGCTGGTGGGTGTTAGCGGCACCTGCCAGCCATCTGCTCATGCGTTGGGGTCACAAGCAAACCTCAGGCCCATCTGCTTTGCGCAAAAGCAGAATGAGCCTATCAGAGAAGTGCTTATTGATCTATGGCTAATACTGTAAAAATATCCAGTTGTGAGTCAATCAACGCTGATTGCCTGGAATTTATCCAGACCTTACCGGAAAACTCTGTCGATCTGATAGTCACAGACCCGCCATACTTTAAAGTGAAGCCCGAGGGCTGGGATAACCAGTGGAAGGGCGACGATGATTACCTGAAATGGCTGGACCAGTGTCTGGCGCAATTCTGGCGGGTACTGAAGCCTGCCGGAAGTCTTTACCTGTTCTGTGGTCATCGCCTGGCATCTGATATCGAAATCATGATGCGTGAACGCTTTAATGTGCTGAACCACATTATCTGGGCGAAGCCGTCCGGGCGCTGGAACGGATGCAACAAGGAAAGCCTGCGGGCGTATTTTCCGGCAACAGAACGCATTCTGTTTGCTGAACATTATCAGGGGCCATACCAGCCCAAAAATGACGGCTATGCGGCAAAGGGGCGCGAGCTTAAGCAGCACGTGATGGCTCCGCTGATTTCTTACTTTCGTGATGCGCGGGAATCACTGGGGATAACGTCAAAACAGATAGCGGAAGCCACCGGAAAGAAAAACATGGCTTCGCACTGGTTTGGTACCAGTCAGTGGCAGTTGCCGAACGAAGGCGATTATCTGAAATTACAGGCGTTGTTTGCGCGTGTTGCAGCAGAAAAACATCAGCGCGGTGAACTGGAAAAGCCACACCACCAGCTGGTCAGCACATACAGTGAACTGAACCGGCAATATGCCAGTCTGCTGGATGAGTACAAATCCCTGCGGCGTTATTTTTCCGTATCGGCTGCCGTTCCGTATACGGATGTCTGGACGCACAAGCCTGTGCTGTATTACCCCGGCAAACATCCCTGTGAGAAACCGGCGGATATGTTGCGTCAGATAATTACCGCCAGCAGCCATCCGGGAGATTTGGTCGCTGATTTTTTTATGGGGTCGGGGTCAACAATAAAAGCAGCATTATCGCTGGGAAGGCGTGCAATAGGTGTGGAACTGGAAGAAGAGAGATTTAACCAGACTGTAATTGAAATAAAAAATAATCGTTAAATGTGTGTGTCATCATTTCTGCATTTTATGAATAATAGAAATTTATACATATATTTACGAATGTTGACACAGTTTTTAATTGAAAAAGTATCTGTCCTCATTAATATTCTTTGCGGTTCCGAGGGGGATGTAAAGCGCGGTCATTTTTATTTTTCCTGAGGAACCAATGCCGACTTAGCTCAGCAGGTAGAGCAACTGACTTGTAATCAGTAGGTCACCAGTTCGATTCCGGTAATCGGCACTATATGCGGGTATCGTATAATGGCTATTACCTCAGCCTTCCAAGCTGATGATGCGGGTTCGATTCCCGCTACCCGCTCCAGCATTTGAAATAAGCCTTATTGTATTGCAGCACTGGCGTATTTTTATTACGTGGGGGCAGGTTGTTTTGAAAAAGCATTCTGTTCTCTGGCTATGATTTGAGGCCAGGTTAGCCTCAGTGCTGATTTTTTTACGGCAGCAGAATGGTGCATTGCTGGTGGAGATTTTGTATTTCCTGGCAGGGTCGGTGATGTATCATTCTGGTGTTGTAAATAACACCATCGGGGCGCTCCTCAGGGCGAGGGTGGTTAAAAGAGTCGGTTTAGCGGGAAACCACAGTATTCATACAGGACGGAATACTTCGGGAGGCACCCGACGCCTCGATTTTATTACAATTAAAAAATTCATTCCTTGCATTGACCAACCGCCGTATCCGGCGGTTTTTTTTATTCAGAATTTCGTTTCTTTATGGTTCGCTGCGGCGGGCCTTTTTCATATCTGCGCTTTACTCAACGTGTATTGAATCTGAATACATCACATAAAAGACATCGGCGGGTGCCTTTGACGGGGTGTTTTATTACGGGCCGCTGGTGGCCCTTTTTTATTTACAGGAGAAAAAAGTATGTCTGAACCCTTGTCCGGTTCCGGCACGGCTGTGGCGCTCGGCGGGGCGACAGTATTCGGGCTGTTTACCGGAACGGATTTCGGGATTGTGTTTGGTGCATTCGCAGGGGCGCTGTTTGTGGCCACGATACCACAGCAGATTTCTGTCTGGCGTGTGGCAGCGCATTTTCTGGTGTCGTTCATTGTTGGCGTGCTGGGGGCGGATGTGATGGCGTCTTACCTGGTTGAAAAACTGAATCTCCACAGCACATCTCTCGACGCGCTTTGCGCGGTACTGGTATCGGTGGTGTCGGTGAAGATTCTGTCATTCATCCACCAGCAGGATATTGCATCACTGGTGTCCGGCCTGTTCTCCCGTCTGCGTGGCGGAGGAGGCGGCAATGTTAAGTAACCTTCCCGGATTACTGAATGTGGTGTTAAGCACGGTTATCGTGCTGACGCTCTTTTTTTATCGTCGTGGTGAGTCGAGACATAAACCGCTGATGTCGTGGCTGGCCTGGCTGCTGATGCTGCTTTATGCCTTTGCGCCGCTTTGTTATCTGTATGGTCGCTTTCCACCCGGTAACTGGCTGGTCGTCCTGATTAACCTGGTGTTCTGCGTGCTGGTGATACGAGCACGCGGGAACGTATCAAAAATCCTTTCATTACGGAGGTGAGTATGCCCGGTAAATTCAGATTCAGTCGTCGAAGTGAGAAAAATCTGGAGGGCGTCAAACCACAGCTGGTTGCTGTTGTTCGCCGTGCGCTGGAGCTGACGGAGGTTGATTTCGGTATTACGGAAGGCCTGCGCAGTAAGTATCGCCAGAAGCAGCTGGTCGCGGAAGGGAAAAGCCAGACCATGAACAGCCGCCACCTGACCGGTGATGCGGTGGATGTTGTTGCCTACGTTGGCAGCCAGGTGTCATGGGACTGGCCTCTGTACGAGAAAATCGCGCAGGCATTTAAGCAGGCTGGCGCAGAGTTGGGAATCGCCATCGAATGGGGCGGGGACTGGAAAACGCTGAAAGACGGGCCTCACTTTCAGTTGAAGCGCTAATAACCAGGTGGTTTATGAGCCGAAAACACTGGACACACAGAATGCCGCGAACGGCGGCGAAATGGGCACTGGTAGCGATACTGGTGTCGTTTTTCCTGGTGGGATGCGTTAGCCTGGATAAGGTGCGCCAGCTTTTCGATACGGCCTCGCAGGTCTGCGAAATTGTCGAAAGTGCCAGGCAGTGTATGCAGAACTGATCGCCTGTAAGAGCAGAATATTGTTGAATCTAAATTTACTTTGAACAGTGGCCCGGATGGAAAGGGCATCTAAATAGGAGCAGAAAAATGTTAACTGTAAAAGTCATGTCTCAAAATGGTGGGGAAGAGATCCATTGCGGGCGTAGCATTGGCTATCATCCAGAGCAGCGGAGTATTGCCGTATCGGGAAAGGATGGGAAAGTCATTCTGAAAGATGGAGATATTGCTTATGTAATGAACCAAAACGCTCAAATAATATCTGTTTATCGGCCCAATAATAGTCAGAAAAACATTTGAATTTCGCAAGGCCAAAGCTCAGTGGTGATCGTTATCAACTAATTGAAATAACAGGCTTATGTTTGTGTAATTGGTGATATAGCATGTTAATGCTGAATATCAGCGTCAACATGGAGTTATACAATGGTTTTTAAACACTATTACGTGAACAAAAATGCTCAGAGCAATGGCGATCATGAGGTGCATGCTGAGGAATGTTCATATCTTCCTGCTGTAGCTAACCGCGATTACCTTGGTTACTATAGTGATTGTTCTTCGGCGGTAACAGAGGCAAAGGCCAAAGGATATTCCCGGGTGAATGGTTGCTATTGGTGTGCCAATAAGTGCCACACGTCTTAATCAATTGTCAATAAACCATAAAGGCCGCTCTGCGGCCTTTTTCATGTTAAAAAAGATTGCGGCATTACAGCAGCCCTTCACACTGAGGGGCTGCGATAATGTGAGAAATAAAAAACCGGTCACAGGGAGCAGCTACACAGAACCGGCTGGCAAAGACCGCCAATACCACCCATGCTTCAGTAAAACATACATATGACATTAGCTGGTATTGATGTAAATGCAATGTTGTGCATCGACGAAAATAAAAAGCCGGCAGGGGAAATCCATTGAAGATTTGCCGGTGGCAAAAGAGGGCCATGTTTTTAACCTTAGTCGCAGAGTTACGGAGTGCAACTACGAATGCTGCCGGTATATGGCTGAATGGCGTTTCAATGATGTACGTCATCTTATCTGTAAATGTTAATGATAAACGCTCTCATTTGTGCGGGTCCTTCCGGTGGGGTGGCCTGCCACGGGGCGGGAGCGTCGCGGAAAAAGGCTAGTTTTTGCATTTTCATTCATCATCATCATCTTTTCAATGCATTGAATTTAAACGAATTTTATTTTTAGTATGTTAATTTTGCGTGTTTTTTGGTCAACATATAACGCACTTTATAACGCTTTTTGAAAAGGTGTTCGCAAGATGCATGTTTAAAACGTCAGGAGGGGATATGGATCGTGAGTTGAAAAATCTGATGCTGAACATTAACCAACTGGCGGCAATAGCAGGTATATGTCGTCAGACTGCGGCGGCAAGACTGCAAAACATCCAGCCCGCCGGAGGACATGACAAGTTAAAGCTCTACCGGGTGGCAGATATTGTGTCGGCATTTCTGGCATTACCCCCGCCAGTTGCAGAAGGCGAAATGGATGCACATGAGCGCAAAGCCTGGTATCAGTCTGAGCGTGAGCGTCTTAAGTTTGAACAGGAAACCGCGCAACTTATTCCGGCAAGCGATGTCAGGCGGGAATTTGCCATCTGGGCAAAAGCAGTTGTGCAGGTGCTGGAAACATTACCGGATGTTCTGGAGCGTGACTGTGGTCTGCAGCCCACGGCTGTAAGTCGTGTTCAGTCCATTATTGATGATCTGCGTGATCAGATAGCCCTGCGGGTGACCGAAGCAGGCGCGGATGATGAGGAGGAATTACAGCAGGAGGAGTAATGCTGAATCAGGAAACCGCAAAGGCAGCACGAACCGATTCAGGTTATATCCTTCGCGCGCCAAGACGAATGCGGGTTGCTGATGCTGTCGCTCAGTATATGCGGGTACCCATGGGGGCCGGGAACTCCGTTCCGTGGGATCCACTGGTGGCCCCGTATGTAATTGAGCCGATGAACTGCCTGGCCTCGCGTGAATATGACGCAGTGATATTTGTTGGCCCGGCGCGAACAGGCAAGACCATCGGACTTATTGATGGCTGGGTGGTCTACAACGTGATTTGCGATCCTGCGGATATGCTGATCATTCAGATGACGGAGGAAAAAGCCCGCGAACACTCCAAAAAACGACTCGCCAGAACATTCCGCGTCAGCCCGGAAGTGGTCAGTCGTCTGAGTCCGAACAAAAATGACAACAACGTTTATGACAGAACATTCCTTGCCGGCAATTACCTGAAAATCGGCTGGCCGTCAGTCAATATCATGTCCTCATCAGATTATAAATGTGTGGCGCTGACGGATTATGACCGTTTTCCGGAAGATATTGATGGTGAGGGGGATGCCTTCTCTCTTGCTTCAAAACGAACCACCACATTTATGTCCAGCGGTATGACGCTGGTGGAAAGTTCACCCGGCAGGGATGTGAAAGATGTGAAATGGCGACGGACTTCACCGCATGAGGCTCCGCCAACCACGGGGATCCTGTCACTCTATAACCGTGGCGATCGTCGTCGCTGGTACTGGCCCTGCCCACACTGTGGTGAGTATTTTCAGCCCTGTGGCGATGTGGTTGCTGGTTTTCGTAATATTGCCGATCCCGTGCTGGCAAGTGAGGCAGCTTATATTCAGTGCCCTTCCTGTTCCAGGCGAATTATGCCTGACCAGAAACGTGAGCTGAACGGACGTGGAGTCTGGTTGCGGGATGGTGAATCCATCAATGCAGACGGCAGTCGTTATGGTGAGCCCCGGCGCTCACGTATTGCGTCATTCTGGATGGAAGGCCCCGCTGCGGCATATCAGACGCTGTCCCAGCTGGTCTATAAGTTGCTGACCGCCGAACAGGAATACGAGTCGACCGGAAGTGAAGAAACACTCAAGACGGTTATCAATACCGACTGGGGATTACCTTATCTTCCCCGTGCCAGCATGGAGCAACGAAAAAGCGAACTGCTTGAGCAGCGGGCAGAGCCTGTTCCTCCCCGAAGTGTGCCGGATGGCGTTAATTTCCTTGTGGCGACAGTGGATGTGCAGGCGGGACGTCATCGCCGTTTTGTGGTTCAGGTAACGGGCTATGGCAGTCGTGGCGAACGCTGGATAGTTGATCGTTACAACATCACGCAGTCGCTGCGTTGTGACAATAACGGAGAAAGCCTGCGTATTGACCCTGCCGGTTATCCGGAGGACTGGGATGTTCTGCTGACGGATGTTTTTCATAAAGGCTGGCCGCTGGCTTCTGACTCCTCTCAGCGCATGCGGGTAATGGCAATGGCGGTGGACTCCGGCGGTGAAGATGGGGTTACCGATAATGCCTATAAATTCTGGCGTCGTTGTCGTCTTGATGGTCTTGGCAAGCGTATTTACCTGTTTAAGGGCGACAGTATCCGTCGCGCAAAACTGATAACCCGTACATTTCCGGATAACACCGGACGAACGGGGCGACGGGCGCAGGCTTCGGGTGATGTTCCACTCTGGCTTCTTCAGACTGATGCCCTGAAAGACCGGGTTAATAATACGTTATGGCGCGACTCACCAGGTCCTGGTTATGTGCATTTCCCTGACTGGCTGGGGAGCTGGTTTTACGACGAACTGACGTATGAAGAGCGGAGCAGTGACGGAAAGTGGAGCAAGCCGGGGCGCGGTGCCAACGAAGCCTTTGACCTGATGGTGTATGCCGAGGCGCTGGTTATTCTGCATGGGTACGAGAAGATTCAGTGGCCGGATGCGCCGGAATGGGCATGCAGGGAAAACTGGCTGGAATACGTCAGTGACAACGCTGAGCAGGCTGTTCTGCCGGAACCAGTCTCTCTGCCTGCCAGAAAAAAGAAACGAAAAAAAGTGACGCCCGATGAGGATAACCCCTGGGTGACTTCCGGAGGATGGTTATGAATCAGAATGATATTGAAGCCATGATCCAGCGTTATATCGATGCGGAAATGGCAGTGCTGGACGGAAAATCCGTCACCTTTAATGGTCAGCAGATGACCATGGAAAATCTGTCCGAGATCCGCCGGGGACGTCAGGAGTGGGAGCGGCGTCTTGCTGCCCTGACTGCGCGGCGACGGGGGAACCCGGGATATAAACTGGTGAGGTTCTGATGGCAATTCTGGATGATGTGATTGGTGTTTTTTCTCCAGGCTGGAAAGCGGAGAGGTTGCGCTCAAGAGCGTTAATCCGCGCTTATGAGGCTGTGAAACCCACACGCACACACAAAGCCCGACGGGAAAACCGTTCTGCCGACCAGCTCAGTAAGTACGGGGCGGTTTCCCTGCGGGAGCAGGCCCGTTTTCTGGATATCAATCATGACCTCGTAATCGGCGTTTTCGACAAGCTTGAGGAGCGGGTGATTGGTGCAAAAGGGATTATTGTTGAACCCCAGCCATTACTGAAAAACGGTGGTGTGGCTACAGAGCTGGCAATGATTATCCGTCGTTTGTGGGCGGAATGGTCTGTCAGTCCGGATGTGACCGGACAGCATACGCGCCCCATGCTCGAACGTCTGCTGTTGCGTACCTGGTTACGTGATGGCGAAGTGTTTGCCCAGATGGTCAGAGGCGCAGGTGCCGGGCTGGCGCGGACTGCCGGAGTGCCTTTCTGGCTCGAGGCTATGGAGCCGGATTTTGTGCCCATGCTCAGTGATGAGTCTGCGGGAATGAATCAGGGGGTTTTTCTGGATGAGTGGGGCAGACCGAAAAAATACCTTGTTTATAAAAATTATCCGGTTACCGGACGGCAGAGTGATACCAAAGAGATTGCAGCTGAAAATATGGTGCATCTGAAGTTTACCCGCCGGCTGCACCAGACGCGTGGTACATCCATGTTGTCGGGTGTGCTGATGCGGATCAGTGCACTTAAGGAGTACGAGGATTCTGAGTTGGTTGCAGCGCGTGTTGCTGCGGCTCTGGGGTTATATATTCGTAAAGGAGATGGACAGGATTATGAAGATGTTGTGACAAATAAAGATGATGACCGGGAGTTGCATATTACCCCGGGCATTATTTATGACGATCTGCGTAAGGGGGAAGATATTGGCATGGTCAAATCTGATCGGCCTAACCCTAATCTGGAAACTTTTCGTAATGGTCAGTTGCGGGCCATGGCGGCGGGCACTCGTCTGAGTTTTTCCAGTGCAGCACGTAACTATAACGGTACCTACAGTTCCCAGCGACAGGAGCTGGTTGAGTCCACCGATGGCTATCTGATCCTGCAGGACTGTTTTATTGGTGCTGTAACCCGTCCGGTGTACCGGGCATGGCTGAATATGGTGGTTGCCGCGGGGTTGCTGAAAATTCCGTCGGATGTGGATATAAAAACATTATATAACGCAACATATTCTGGTCCGGTCATGCCGTGGATTGATCCTGTCAAGGAAGCTGAAGCCTGGAAAATCCAGATTCGTGGTGGTGCGGCAACAGAATCAGACTGGGTGCGCGCCAGTGGTCGTAATCCGGATGATGTTAAACGTCGGCGCAAGGCCGAAATTGATGAAAACCGCAGGCTGGATCTGGTGTTTGATACCGATCCGGCCTGCGATAAAGGAGGTGGTAATGCTGAAACAGAACGCGTGGTTTCGCGGCGAACCGAAGGCCAGCCTGAAGAATAATTCCTGGTTCAGGATGAAGGCGGGTCATAAAAGTGACGCAGATATTTATATCTATGACGAGATTGGTTTCTGGGGAGTTACGGCGAAGCAGTTTGTCAGCGATCTGAATGCGCTGGGTAATATCACCCACATTAATCTCCATATCAATTCACCGGGTGGCGATGTCTTTGAAGGCATCGCCATTTTTAATGCGCTGAAAAATCATGGGGCGTCCATCACTGTTTATGTGGATGGTGTCGCGGCATCCATGGCATCGGTCATTGCAATGGTGGGTGATCCCGTCATCATGCCGGAAAACGCATTCATGATGATCCATAAACCATGGGGAGTGAGTGGTGGCGATGCGGATGATATGCGTGATTATGCCGACCTGCTTGATAAAGTTGAGTCGGTCCTGTTGCCTGCTTATGCGCAGAAAACCGGGAAAACCACCGATGAAATTGCTGCCATGCTGGCGGATGAAACCTGGATGTCCGGTGCCGAATGTCTGGCACACGGATTTGCTGACCAGGTGACACCGGAAGTTAAGGCAATGGCATGTATTCAGTCAAAACGTACAGAGGAATTTAAAAAAATGCCGGAATCCATTCGAAATATGATTATTCCGCCACGCAACAGTGCAACGCGTGAACCTGAAAACAAAAATACTGCATCTCAGACACAGGATCAGACTACGGCTCCGGTTGCCACAACCGTGACTACCACAAATGCACCTTCCGCAGATGAAAGCAGTATCCGTGCGCAGGTACTGGCAGAGCAAAAAGCACGTGTGAGTGGTATTAATGAACTGTTTGGTATGTTTGGCGGGCGCTATCAGACATTGCAGGCCAGTTGTCTTTCCGATCCGGAGTGCTCGCTTGAGCAGGCCCGTGAGAAATTACTTAACGAAATGGGTAAGGAATTTTCACCATCAAATAAAAATACCCCGGCCCATATTTATGCTGGCAACGGTAATTTTGTGGGGGACGGGATCCGTCAGGCGCTGATGGCGCGTGCCGGATTTGCTGAGCGTGAACAGGATAACGTCTATAACGGGATGACCCTGCGTGAATATGCCCGAATGTCACTGACAGAACGGGGGATTGGGGTTTCCGGGTATAACCCAATGCAGATGGTCGGGGCAGCGTTCACGCACAGTACGTCTGATTTTGGTAATATCCTGCTGGATGTCGCGAACAAAGCCATTCTGCAGGGATGGGAAGAAGCCCCTGAGACTTACGAACAGTGGACCCGGAAAGGTCAGCTGTCTGATTTTAAAATTGCTCATCGTGTGGGGATGGGGGGCTTCAGTTCTCTGCGTCAGGTGCGAGAAGGGGCGGAATATAAGTACGTCACCACCGGAGATAAACAGGCCACGATTGCACTGGCGACTTATGGTGAACTGTTCAGCATCACCCGTCAGGCCATTATCAACGATGATCTGAATATGCTGACCGATGTTCCAATGAAACTGGGGCGTGCGGCAAAATCCACGATTGCCGATCTGGTTTATGCCATTCTGACGTCTAATCCGAAGATCTCCACGGATAATGTGAACCTGTTCGATAAAACGAAACATGCAAACGTACTGGAGAACGCTGCAATGGACGTGGCATCACTGGATAAAGCTCGCCAGTTGATGCGCGTTCAGAAAGAGGGTGAGCGTCATCTGAATATTCGCCCTGCGTTCGTACTGGTACCGACAGCGATGGAGTCTGTTGCTAACCAGGTCATTCGCTCCTCAAGTGTCAAGGGGGCTGACATTAACGCCGGTATTATTAACCCGGTGAAAGATTTTGCGACCGTTATTGCAGAGCCTCGTCTTGATGATAACAGCCAGACCACCTTTTATCTGGCTGCGGCGAAAGGTACGGATACCATCGAAGTGGCTTATCTCAACGGTGTGGATACGCCATATATTGATCAGATGGAGGGCTTCAGTGTGGATGGCGTGACAACGAAAGTGCGTATTGACGCTGGTGTCGCGCCAGTTGATCACCGCGGTCTGGTGAAATGTACGGCGTAAACGTCGCAGACAACAACTCAGATGGCCCGTAAGGGCTTTTTTTGTACCTGAAATCAGCCCCGCTCAGGGGCTGTGTGGAGACAGTTATGGCAAAGAATTTTGTAGAAGACGGGAAAACGGTGGCGATTGTTGCTGGTGCAAATATCAGTAGCGGAGAGCTGGTACAGGTGGGCGATATTTTTGCTGTGGCACTGACCGATATTGCGAAAGGCGAAACGGGAGATGGTATCGCTGAAGGCGTATTTATGTTGCCGAAGCTGAAAACGGATGACATGAAAACGGGTAAGAAGGTTTATCTGAAGTCCGGAAAAGTTCAGCTGACGAACAGCGGCCCTGATCCGCTGGTCGGGGTTGTCTGGGCAGATGCCGGAACCAGTGCAGAAGAAGTGCCGGTAAAACTCAATGTCTGATCCCTTTTCCCGGCTGGCAGCGCGTATGGATGCGATCACGGTCAGAAAGATGGGAAAGACAGCCTCGATTAATGATGTCGATATGACAGTGATCCCGGGAGAAACACTGGCAGAGCTGAATGCTCTGTCCGGACCTGCGGTCTCTCTGGTGGTGTTTTCTTCGGGATACCGCCCACGGCGCGGGGATCGCGTTGTTTATGACGGACAACAATGGACGGTCACACGGCATGAACGCTTTAACGGTAAGCCAATGATCTTTATTGAGTAAAGAGGTGTGGGATGAAGGGGCTTGAGAATGCCATCCGCAATCTGAACAGCCTTGATACCCGTATGGTGCCACAGGCCAGCGCATGGGCGATAAACCGTGTGGCGCAGAAAGCGGTCTCGGTTGCCACCCGGCAGGTTGCCGGGAATACCGTTGCGGGAGATAACCAGGTGAAAGGGATACCCCTGAAACTGGTACGTCAGCGTGTCCGGGTGTTTAAAGCCAGTCCGTCAGGAAAAATGACGGCCAGGATCCGCGTTAACCGGGGCAACCTGCCCGCCATTAAGCTGGGGACGGCCCGGGTCAGACTGGCCCGGCGTGGTGGAAAACTGCAGTACCGTGGCAGTGTGCTGAAGGTGGGTAAATATCTTTTCCGGGATGCGTTTATTCAGCAGCTGGCGAATGGTCGCTGGCATGTGATGCGGCGTATTGATGGCAAAAATCGTTACCCCATTGATGTGGTGAAAATCCCGCTGTCCGGACCGCTGACACAGGCATTTGAAGATGCCCGCGACCGCATCATTACTGCGGAAATGCCGAAACAGCTGGGGTATGCACTGAAACAACAACTGAGGTTATGGCTGACACGATGAACCGACATACACAAATCCGCCAGGTCGTACTGGCACGCCTTCGGGAACAGTGTGGAGACAGCGCCACGTTTTTTGACGGGCTTCCGGCATTTGTTGATGCGCAGGAACTGCCTGCCGTGGCGGTGTGGCTGAGTGATGCACAGTACACCGGAAAAATGACGGATGAAGATGACTGGCAGGCTGTTCTGCATATTGCCGTCTTCATCCGGGCACAGGCGCCGGATTCGGAGCTGGATACGTGGATGGAGAGCACCATTTTTCCGGCCCTGAGTGATATGCCGGCCCTTTCCGGACTCATCGACACCCTGAACCCACTCGGTTTTAACTATCAACGTGATAATGAGATGGCCACCTGGGCGATGGCGGAAATCACGTACCAGATCACGTACACGAATTAAGGAGGTGGTAATGACCACACCAAATCCACTGGCAAAGACGAAAGGTGCGGGGACGACGTTCTGGATGTATACCGGCAACGGCGATGCGTTTGCGAACCCTTTGTCGGACACTGACTGGCTGCGTCTTGCGATGGTGAAGGATCTGCAACCTGGCGAAATGACCGCTGATGCAGAAGATGACACTTATCTCGATGATGAAGATGCAGACTGGAAAACGACAACCCAGGGGCAGAAATCCGTTGGTGATACTTCGGCGACGCTGGCCTGGCGTCCGGGTGACAGTGGGCAGAAAAAACTGGTTCAGTTGTTCGACTCCGGTGAAGTCTGCGCGTTTCGTATCAAATATCCCAACGGCACTGTTGATGTTTTCCGCGGCTGGCTGAGCTCACTGGGGAAAACCATTGCCTCAAAAGACGTGATGACCCGCACTGTGAAAATCAGCGGTGTGGGGCGTCCGTATCTGGCAGAGGAAGGCACTGAAACCGTGAGCGTTACCGGGCTGACGGTGGCACCGACATCTGCCAGTGTAAAAGAGGGAGCAACCACCACGCTGACCTTTACAGTAAAACCTGACGGAGCCAGTGACAAAGTGATCAGTGTGCATTCGTCAGATCCACAGACTGCCACGGTGACCCTGAGCGGGCTTGTGGCCACGGTGAAAGGCGTGAAGCAGGGCAGTGTCAGCATTGTGGGCATGACCGCTGACGGGAATTTTGTGGCTGTGGCTGCGGTGACTGTCAGCGCAGCAGGTTAACAGGACGATACTCATCATTTGCCCCGGTTATCCGGGGCTTTTTTGCAGGTGGAGAACATGATGCTTCTGAAACAGGGCACGTTTAATTATGAAAAACAGTCCGTGGTGCTCAGTGAGCTGTCCGGGCTGCAGAGAATTGAATATCTGGCGTTTGTTCAGCAGCGAACGGCAAAGTTTGATGCACAGGAGGGAGAACTGCCGGAGGCTGAACGACAGATTGCTTTTCTGCGGATGGGGATGGATATCAATGCCTGGCTGGTTTCCCGCTCACTGTGGAATGCGGATCAGTCTCAGGATGTGGAGGCACTTTGCGTATCCGTTATTACAACATGGTCGTATGATGCCCTCGGTGCGGGGGCGGAGATGGTTCTGTCGCTGAGCAGTATGGGGGCCATTGAGAATGCCGGGGATGATGATCATGAGGCGCTGACGCCGGAAAAGTCCTGACGCGGGAAATGCAGTTTGTCATGCGGCTTGCCCGGGAGTTCCGGCGGGCAGACTGGCGGCGGATGCTGTCGGAAATGTCGGCCACTGAGCTTGGTGAGTGGGGCGATTATTTCCGGATGCAGAGCTTCAGTGATGTGTGGATGGATGCGCAGTTTGCCTCGCTGAAGGCATTGATCGTGAGAATGGTGTCCGGCAGCAGTGATGCTGCGGTGGTTGATTTCAGCCTTTTACCGGAAGAGAACGGGATACCGGAGCGAACGGACGAAGAACTGATGCATCTTGGGGAAGGTATTTCCGGAGGTGTGCGTTATGGACCAGATAGCCAACCTGGTCATTGATTTAGGGATTGATGCGGCAGAGTTTAAAAATGAAATTCCCCGTATCAAAAACCTTCTGAATGGTGCAGCCAGCGATGCAGAACGATCTTCTGCCCGTATGCAGCGTTTTATGGAGCGTCAGACTCAGGCCGCCCGGCAGACAACGCAGGCGGCGTCTTCGGCTGCAACAGCCGCATCCGTCCATGCGCAGACGGTGGAGAAGAGCGCACAGGCTCATGAACGCATGGCCAGCGAGGTGGAGCAAACCCGCCAGCACATGGAGGCGCTGAGCCAGAAAATGCGCGAGGAACAGGCACAGGCCATGGCTCTGGCGGAGGCTCAGGATAAAGCGGCTGCCGCGTTTTATCGTCAGATTGACAGTGTGAAACAGGCCAGTACGGGGCTGCAGGAATTACAGCGTATTCAGCAGCAGATCCGACAGGCCAGAAACAGTGGCGGGATTGGTCAGCAGGATTATCTGGCGCTGATTTCTGAGGTTACGGCGAAAACCCGTGTTCTTACACAGGCTGAGGAAGAGGCTACCCGACAGAAAGTGGCGTTTATCCGTCAGCTTAAAGAGCAGGCAACCCGCCAGAATCTTTCTTCTTCTGAGTTGCTTCGTGCTAAGGCTGCCCAGCTGGGGGTAAGCAGTGCTGCAGAAGTGTATATCCGCAAAATGGAGCAGGCAGGAAAAGCCACGCATTCGCTGGGGCTGAAAAGTGCAGCGGCCCGCCGGGAGATAGGCGTTCTGATAGGTGAACTGGCCCGCGGCAATTTAGGGGCGCTGAGGGGATCCGGGATAACGCTGGCTAACCGTGCCGGATGGATAGACACACTGATGTCACCGAAAGGTATGATGCTGAGCGGGGTTATTGGCGGTATTGCCGCGGCCGTCTATGGTCTGGGTAAAGCCTGGTATGACGGTCAGAAGGAGGGGGAAGAATTTAATCGCCAGCTGTCGCTGACGGGGCATTATGCCGGAGTCACTGCCGGGCAGCTGTGGACGCTCAGTCGTGCTATTTCCGGGAATGGTATCACGCAACATGCTGCAGCCGGTGCGCTGGCTCAGGTGGTGGGGAGTGGTGCATTTCGTGGAAACGATATCGGTATGGTGGCGAGAGCTGCCGCACAGATGGAGCGATCGGTTGGTCAGTCGGTCAGCGATACCATAAATCAGTTTAAGCGGCTGAAGGATGATCCTGTAAATGCCGCGAAGGCTCTGGACAATGAGCTGCATTTTCTTACTGCCACTCAGCTTGAGCAGATACGCGTCCTTGGGGAACAGGGACGGTCCAGTGATGCTGCACGGATAGCTATGTCTGCACTGGCAGAGGAAACCGGTCGGCGTACTGCGGATATTGATAATAATCTTAATGCGCTGGGCAGTACGCTGAAATATCTGTCTGATTTGTGGAGCCGTTTCTGGGACGCGGCCCTGAACATCGGTCGTGAAGATTCACTGGATGGGCAGATAGCTGCCTTACAGGAAAAAATTCAACGGGCGAAAAAGTTTTCGTGGACGAATTCATCCACTCAGGTGGAGTACGATCAGCAGCGTCTTAACGATCTTCAGGAGAAAAAACGCCAGAAGGATTTGCAGGATGCAAAAGAGCAGGCAGAGCGGAATTATCAGGAGCAACAGAAACGCCGTAATGCTGAAAATGCAGCACTGAACCGGATGAATGAAACGGAAGCAGCACGACATCAGCGTGAAATTGCGCGTATTAATGCCATGCAATACGCCGACCAGGCTGTCAGGGATGCGGCGATACAACGTGAAAATGAACGTTACGAGAAAGCCCTGGCATCCGGTAAGAAAAAAACACGCGAAACCCGTAATGATGAGGCCACCCGGTTATTGCTGCAGTACAGTCAGCAACAGGCACAGGTGGAAGGGCAGATTGCTGCTGCCAGACAGTCAGCAGGCATTGCCACTGACAGGATGACAGAAGCGCATAAACAGCTTCTGGCTCTGCAGCAGCGCATCAGCGACCTGGACGGGAAAAAACTGACGGCAGATGAAAAGAGTGTGCTGGCCCGTAAAGATGAACTGATTCAGGCACTGACGTTGCTGGATGTAAAACAGCAGGAGCTTCAGAAGCAGACGGCACTCAACGAGCTGAAGAAAAAAACAATTCAGCTGACCAGTCAACTGGCTGAAGAAGAACGCGCTCAGCGTCAGCAACATGACCTGGATATCGCCACGGTGGGTATGGGCGAACAGTTGCGGCAGCGGTATCAGGTACAACTGAGTCTTCGCCAGAAATACCAGCAACAGCTGGAGCAGTTGAGGCGGGATAGTGAGCAGAAAGGGACATATAACACGGATGACTACAGAAAGGCCGAGCAGGCGCTGACGGAGAGCCTGAACCGACAACTGAATGAGAATCGCCGCTACTGGCAACAGCTTGAAGTTGTGCAGGGTAACTGGAAAAACGGTGCCATACGTGCGTTTCAGAATTTTACGGCAGAAGCGGATAACGCGGCAGGTACGGCTGAGCAGATGTTTACAGCGGCATTTAACAGCGCAGGTAATGCACTGGCGACGTTCTGTACCACCGGAAAACTGAACTTCAAATCTTTTACCGCCTCGTTCCTTTCTGATCTGGCAAAAATCATGTCGCAAATGGCCATGATGCAGGCGGTGAAGGGGATTGGTTCGGCGTTTGGCTGGGGGAGTGCAGCAGCTGCCAGCGTGACGCCAAATGCGGATGGCGGTGTTTATCAGTCTGCTGATTTGAGTCGCTACAGTGGCACGGTGGTTAACCGTCCAACATTTTTTGCTTTTGCAAAAGGCGCGGGTGTGATGGGGGAAGCTGGACCTGAAGCCATTCTGCCACTGCGTCGTGGTGCTGACGGTAAGCTGGGGGTTGTGGCGGATATTGGTGGTTCAGGTATGGCGATGTTTGCCCCGCAGTACAACATCGAGATCAATAACGACGGCACGAACGGGCAGATAGGTCCGGCTGCCCTGAAGGTGGTTTATGATCTCGGGAAAAAAGCGGCAGCGGACTTTATGCAACAGCAGTCCCGTGATGGCGGACTGTATTCAGGAGGCGGGCGATGAAAACGTTTCACTGGAAGGTAAAACCTGGTATGGAGGTGGCTTCGACTCCTTTAGTCAGGGAAGTACGTTTTGGGGATGGTTACTCCCAGCGAGCGCCTGCCGGGCTGAATGCCGACCTGAAAACGTACAGCGTGACGCTTTCTGTCCCCCGTTGGGAGGCTACGGCGCTGGAGTCGTTTCTGGCAGAGCACGGGGGCTGGAAAGCCTTTCTGTGGACGCCGCCTTATGGCTACCGGCAGATAAAGGTGACCTGCGCAAAATGGTCGTCGCGGGTCAGTATGCTGCGTGTTGAGTTCAGCGCAGAGTTTGAACAGGTGGTGAACTGATGCAGGATATCCGGCAGGAAACACTGAATGAATGCACCCGTGCGGAGCAGTCGGCCAGCGTGGTGCTCTGGGAAATCGACCTGACAGAGGTCGGTGGAGAACGTTATTTTTTCTGTAATGAGCAGAACGAAAAAGGTGAGCCGGTCACCTGGCAGGGGCGACAGTATCAGCCGTATCCCATTCAGGGGAGTGGTTTTGAACTGAATGGCAAAGGCACCAGTACGCGCCCCACGCTGACGGTTTCTAACCTGTACGGCATGGTCACCGGGATGGCGGAAGATCTGCAGAGTCTGGTCGGCGGAACGGTGGTCCGGCGTAAGGTTTATGCCCGTTTTCTGGATGCGGTGAACTTCGTCAACGGAAACAGTGACGCCGACCCGGAGCAGGAGGTGATCAGCCGCTGGCGCATCGAACAGTGCAGCGAACTGAGCGCGGTCAGTGCCTCTTTTGTGCTGTCCACGCCGACGGAAACGGACGGCGCTGTTTTTCCGGGACGTATCATGCTGGCCAACACCTGTACCTGGACCTATCGCGGTGATGAGTGCGGTTATCACGGTCCGGCTGTCGCGGATGAATATGACCAGCCGACGTCCGATATCACGAAGGATAAATGCAGCAAATGCCTGAGTGGCTGTAAGTTTCGCAATAACGTCGGCAACTTTGGCGGCTTCCTTTCCATTAACAAACTTTCGCAGTAAATCCCATGACAGAGACAGAATCAGCGATTCTGGCGCACGCCCGGCGATGTGCGCCAGCGGAGTCGTGCGGCTTCGTGGTGAGAACGCCGGAGGGAGACAGATATCTTCCTTGCGTAAATATCTCCGGTGAGCCGGAGGAGTATTTCCGGATGTCGCCGGAGGGCTGGCTGAGTGCAGAAATGCAGGGTGAGATTGTCGCGCTGGTCCACAGTCATCCCGGTGGTCTGCCCTGGCTGAGTGAGGCTGACCGCCGGCTGCAGGTGCAGAGTGATTTGCCGTGGTGGCTGGTCTGCAGGGGGGCGATTTACAAGTTCCGCTGTGTGCCACATCTTACCGGGCGGCGCTTTGAGCACGGGGTGACGGACTGTTACACGCTGTTCCGGGATGCTTACCATCTGGCGGGGATTGAGATGCCGGATTTTCATCGCGGGGATGACTGGTGGTGTAACGGCCAGAATCTCTATCTTGACAATATGGAGGCGACTGGTTTTTACCGTGTCGCACTGACAGAGGCAATGCCGGGCGATGTACTGCTGTGCTGTTTTGGTTCATCGGTGCCGAATCATGCCGCTATTTACTGTGGTGACGGCGAGCTGCTGCACCATATTCCTGAACAACTGAGCAAACGAGAGAGGTATACCGACAAATGGCAGCGACGCACACACTCCCTCTGGCGTCACCGGGCATGGCACGCATCTGTCTTTACGGGGATTTACAACGATTTGGCCGCCGCATCGATCTGCGTGTGAAAACGGGGGCCGAAGCCATCCGGGCGCTGGCCATGCAGATCCCGGCGTTTCGTCAGAAGCTGAGCGACGGCTGGTATCAGGTACGCATTGCCGGGCGTGATACAGATGAAACGGAATTATCAGCCCGTCTTAATGAACCGCTGGCAAATGGTGCTGTGATCCATATCGTGCCGCTTCTGGCAGGAGCCAAAAGTGGCGGTGTGTTTCAGGCTGTGCTGGGGGCGGCTGTTATGGCGGTTGCTATATGGATGCCGGGGGTAGGAATTATGGCGAGTAATCTGCTGTTTTCTCTCGGTGCCAGTATGACGCTTGGCGGTGTTGCACAGATGCTGGCCCCTAAACCCAGAACTCCCCGCACACAGACAACGGATAACGGCAAACAGAACACCTATTTTTCTTCACTGGATAATATGGTTGCCCAGGGCAATGTCCTGCCCGTTCTGTACGGTGAAATGCGTGTGGGGTCACGTGTGGTTTCTCAGGAGATCAGCACGGCAGACGAAGGGGACGGTGGTCAGGTTGTGGTGATTGGTCGCTGATGCAAAACGTTTTATGTGAAACCGCCTGCGGGCGGTTTTGTCGTTTATGGAGCGTGAGGAATGGGTAAAGGCAGCAGTAAGGGGCATACCCCGCGCGAAGCGAAGGACAACCTGAAGTCCACGCAGTTGCTGAGTGTGATCGATGCCATCAGCGAAGGGCCGGTTGAAGGTCCGGTGGATGGCTTAAAAAGCGTGCTGCTGAACAGTACGCCGGTGCTGGACACTGAGGGGAATACCAACATCTCCGGTGTCACGGTGGTGTTCCGTGCCGGTGAGCAGGAGCAGACACCGCCGGAGGGATTTGAATCCTCCGGCTCCGAGACGGTGCTGGGTACGGAAGTGAAATATGACACACCGATCACCCGGACCATCACGTCGGCAAACATCGACCGTCTGCGCTTTACCTTCGGTGTACAGGCACTGGTGGAAACCACCTCAAAGGGGGACAGGAATCCGTCGGAAGTCCGTCTGCTGGTTCAGATACAGCGTAACGGTGGCTGGGTGACGGAAAAAGACATCACCATTAAGGGCAAAACCACTTCACAGTATCTGGCCTCGGTGGTGGTGGATAACCTGCCGCCGCGCCCGTTCAATATCCGGATGCGCAGGATGACGCCGGACAGCACCACAGACCAGCTGCAGAACAAAACGCTCTGGTCGTCATACACCGAAATCATCGATGTGAAACAGTGCTACCCGAACACGGCACTGGTCGGCGTTCAGGTGGATTCGGAGCAGTTCGGCAGCCAGCAGGTGAGCCGTAATTATCATCTGCGCGGGCGCATTCTGCAGGTGCCGTCGAACTATAACCCGCAGACGCGGCAATACAGCGGTATCTGGGACGGAACGTTTAAGCCAGCATACAGCAACAACATGGCCTGGTGTCTGTGGGATATGCTGACCCATCCGCGCTACGGCATGGGGAAACGTCTTGGTGCGGCGGATGTGGACAAATGGGCGCTGTATGTCATCGGCCAGCATTGCGATCAGTCGGTGCCGGACGGTTTTGGCGGCACAGAGCCGCGCATCACCTGTAATGCGTACCTGACCACACAGCGCAAGGCGTGGGATGTGCTCAGTGATTTCTGCTCTGCGATGCGCTGTATGCCGGTATGGAACGGGCAGACGCTGACGTTCGTGCAGGACCGACCGTCGGATAAGGTGTGGACTTATAACCGCAGTAATGTGGTGATGCCGGATGATGGTGCGCCGTTCCGCTACAGCTTCAGCGCCCTGAAGGACCGCCATAATGCCGTTGAGGTGAACTGGATTGACCCGAATAACGGCTGGGAGACGGCGACAGAGCTTGTGGAGGACACGCAGGCCATTGCCCGTTACGGTCGTAACGTCACGAAGATGGATGCTTTTGGCTGTACCAGCCGGGGGCAGGCACACCGCGCCGGGCTGTGGCTGATTAAAACAGAACTGCTGGAAACGCAGACCGTGGACTTCAGCGTGGGTGCCGAAGGGCTTCGCCATGTACCGGGCGATGTCATTGAAATCTGCGATGATGACTATGCCGGTATCCGCACCGGCGGGCGCGTGCTGGCGGTAAACAGCCAGACCCGGACGCTGACGCTCGACCGTGAAATCACGCTGCCATCTTCCGGCACCACGCTGATAAGCCTGGTTGACGGGCAGGGGAGTCCGGTCAGCGTGGAGGTTCAGTCCGTCACCGACGGCGTGAAGGTGAAAGTGAGCCGTGTTCCTGACGGCGTTGCTGAATACAGCGTATGGGGGCTGAAGCTGCCGACGTTGCGCCAGCGCCTGTTCCGCTGCGTGAGTATCCGTGAGAACGACGACGGCACGTATGCCATCACCGCCGTGCAGCATGTACCGGAAAAAGAGGCCATCGTGGATAACGGGGCGCACTTTGACGGCGATTTGAGCGGCACGGTGAATGGTGTCACGCCGCCAGCGGTACAGCACCTGACAGCCGAAGTCTCCGCAGACAGCGGGGAATATCAGGTGCTGGCGCGCTGGGACACACCGAAGGTGGTGAAGGGGGTGAGCTTTATGCTTCACCTGACCGTGACAGCGGACGATGGCAGTGAGCGGCTGGTCAGCACAGCCCGGACGACGGAAACCACATACCGCTTCAGGCAGCTGGCGCTGGGAAACTACAGGCTGACAGTCCGGGCGGTAAATGCGTGGGGGCAGCAGGGCGATCCGGCGTCGGTATCGTTCCGGATTGCCGCACCGGCAGCGCCGTCGCGGATTGAGCTGACGCCGGGCTATTTTCAGATAACCGCCACGCCGCATCTTGCGGTTTATGATCCGACGGTACAGTTTGAGTTCTGGTTCTCGGAAAAGCGGATTGCGGATATCAGGCAGGTTGAAACCACAGCACGCTATCTTGGCACGGCGCTGTACTGGATAGCCGCCAGTATCAATATCAAACCGGGCCATGATTATTACTTTTATATCCGCAGTGTGAACACCGTTGGCAAATCGGCATTCGTGGAGGCTGTTGGTCAGCCGAGTGATGATGCATCCGGTTATCTGGATTTTTTCAAAGGCGAGATAGGGAAAACCCATCTGGCTCAGGAGCTGTGGACGCAGATTGATAACGGTCAGCTTGCGCCTGACCTGGCTGAAATCAGGACGTCCATTACGGATGTCAGCAATGAAATCACGCAGACCGTCAATAAGAAACTGGAAGACCAGAGTGCTGCAATTCAGCAGATACAGAAGGTTCAGGTTGATACAAATAATAACCTGAACAGCATGTGGGCTGTGAAGCTGCAGCAGATGCAGGACGGACGCCTTTATATCGCGGGTATTGGTGCCGGTATTGAGAACACCCCTGACGGCATGCAGAGTCAGGTGCTGCTGGCGGCGGACAGGATTGCGATGGTTAATCCTGCGAATGGCAACACAAAACCGATGTTTGTTGGTCAGGGCGATCAGATATTCATGAACGACGTGTTCCTGAAACGCCTGACGGCTCCCACCATTACCAGCGGTGGAAATCCGCCGGCATTTTCCCTGACACCAGACGGGAGACTGACGGCGAAAAATGCGGATATCAGTGGCAGTGTGAATGCGAACTCAGGAACGCTCAACAATGTCACGATTAACCAGAACTGTACGATTAAGGGCATGCTGGAGGCGACCCAGGTCAGAGGAGATTTCGTTAAAGCTGTATCAAAAGCCTTCCCGAAAAAAGTCGGTACGTGGGGTAACACGGAAACACCAAACGGTACGGTTACAGTCACCATCAGCGATGATCATAACTTTGACCGCCAGATTATTATTCCGCCCATTATTTTTAACGGTATAGCGTATGACGATCCGGGGAGCGGAAATAACCCAGGAGGCACGCGATACACGGGTTATGGTTTTGAAGTTCGCAAAAACGGCGTATTAATCGCATCCAGAGAAACTAAAGGGGCCATTCCCGGTAGTTACAGTGCAGTTATTGATATGCCGAGTGGCAGGGGAAGCGTCACTCTGGAGTTTAAGATTTTCCAGAAAGGCAATCAGGGGGCAGGCAATATCACCGACTGTACGGTGATTGTGACCAAAAAAGCTGCTTCCGGCATCAGTATTCGTTGAAATATTTATAACCCCAATAAAGGGCGTCAGGAATGACGCCTTTTTTATTGCAGAAAAGCGAGAGGTAATTATGCGTAAAGTTTGTGCAGCAATTTTGTCCGCAGCCATTTGTCTGGCCGTATCCGGTGCGCCTGCATGGGCGTCTGAACATCAGTCCACGCTGAGCGCGGGGTATCTTCATGCCTCGACGAACGTCCCCGGCAGTGATGATCTGAACGGGATTAACGTGAAATACCGTTATGAGTTTACGGACACACTGGGGCTGGTGACGTCATTCAGCTATGCAGGAGACAAGAATCGCCAGCTGACCCGTTACAGCGATACCCGCTGGCATGAAGATTCCGTTCGTAACCGCTGGTTCAGCGTAATGGCGGGGCCGTCTGTGCGCGTGAATGAATGGTTCAGCGCGTATGCGATGGCGGGTGTGGCTTACAGCCGTGTGTCGACTTTCTCCGGGGATTATCTCCGCGTAACTGACAACAAGGGGAAAAAGCACGATGTGCTGACCGGAAGTGATGACGGTCGCCACAGCAACACGTCTCTGGCGTGGGGGGCTGGCGTGCAGTTTAACCCGACCGAATCCGTGGCCATTGATATTGCTTATGAAGGCTCCGGCAGTGGTGACTGGCGCACTGACGGTTTCATCGTGGGTGTCGGTTATAAATTCTGATTAGCCAGGTAACACAGTGTTATGACAGCCCGCCGGTTCAGGCGGGCTTTTTTGTGGGGTGAATATGGCAGTAAAGATTTCAGGTGTACTGAAAGACGGCACAGGAAAACCGGTACAGAACTGCACAATCCAGCTGAAAGCAAAACGTAACAGCACCACGGTGGTGGTGAACACGCTGGCCTCAGAAAATCCGGATGAAGCCGGGCGTTACAGCATGGACGTTGAGTACGGGCAGTACAGCGTTATTCTGTTGGTGGAGGGATTCCCGCCGTCACATGCCGGGACCATCACCGTGTATGAAGATTCCCGACCCGGTACGCTGAATGATTTTCTCGGTGCCATGACGGAGGATGATGCCCGTCCTGAGGCACTGCGCCGTTTTGAACTGATGGTGGAAGAGGTGGCGCGTAACGCGTCCGCGGTGGCACAGAACACGGCAGCCGCGAAGAAGTCAGCCAGCGATGCCAGCACATCAGCCCGTGAGGCGGCAACCCATGCGACTGATGCTGCAGACTCAGCACGCGCAGCCAGAACGTCAGCCGGACAGGCCGCGACGTCGGCTCAGGAGGCTTTTTCCAGCGCAGGAACGGCATCAGCAAAGGCCACTGAAGCATCAAAAAGTGCTGCCGCAGCAGAGTCCTCAAAAAGCGCGGCGGCCACCAGTGCCGGTGCCGCGAAAACGTCTGAAACGAATGCGGCAGCGTCACAACAATCAGCAGCCACTTCTGCATCCACCGCGACCACGAAAGCGTCAGAAGCAGCCACTTCAGCACGGGATGCGGTGGCTTCAAAAGAGGCGGCAAAATCATCAGAAACGAGTGCAGCCTCGAGCGCCAGTAGTGCAGCCTCCTCGGCAACGGCGGCAGGAAATTCCGCGAAGGCGGCAAAAACGTCCGAGACGAACGCAAGGTCTTCTGAAACAGCGGCAGCACAGAACGCCTCAGCTGCAGCAGATTCAGAAACTGCTGCAGAGACGTCCGCCAACGCTGCGGCTACGAAGGCGACAGAGGCGGCAGACAGTGCGGCGGAGGCTGAGCGGAGCAAAAGTACAGCAGAGTCCGCGGCAACCCGAGCCGAGACAGCGGCAAAGCGGGCAGAGGATATCGCATCCGCCGTGGGGCTTGAGGATGCGAGTACAACGAAAAAGGGAATAGTACAGCTCAGCAGTGCTGCCAACAGCACATCTGAAGCATTTGCTGCAACCCCAAAAGCCGTCAAAATCGTCATGGACGAGACGAAAACCAAAGCGTCGCTGGACAGCCCGGCATTCACCGGTACGCCAACCACACCAACCCCACCGGATGATGCGGTCGGACTGGAGATGGCGAACGCGGCGTTTGTCCGTAAACTGCTCGCTGCGCTGGTTGGCTCGTCCCCGGAAGCCCTGGACACGCTAAACGAACTGGCAGCGGCGCTGGGTAATGACCCAAACTTTGCAACGACGGTCACTAACGCACTGGCAGGTAAACAGCCGCTTAGCGATATTTTAACAGCGATTAGCAAATTAACAGTACGGGCAGATAACCTTCTGTATTTTAATACCGGAGGGAATATCGCGCTGTCTCCGTTGTCAGCAAAAGCCCGCTCACTGCTGGCGCAGTTCACATCCGAAGATATGCGGCAGGTGCTTGAAATCTCAGATAGCGTGGCATTACAAAGTAATATTTATGATCGCACTGAAGGGAGAGGAGCATTACCGGGGGCATTGGGTTTTGGAGCACTGACTTCGGCGATTAAATATTTTAGTGCCAGTGATGGTCAGTCTGAGCTTGTAACCTGGTGTATGCAGACGCCGCCAGGGCGCTACCTTGTGGAGCAGAGAACACATCCGGATTTTAATCCCATCATTCCGGATATTGGTTTTACCGGAGTGCTCGAAATTAAAATTTCTGACAGGGTATACAGTCAGGCAGAACATCAGGGCAAAAGAAAATTACTGACATTTTATGAACAGTATGGGGATGTCTATCGAACAGTTCTTGATGCAGATCCCGTAAGCCCGTCCCTGCGCCCCTGGGACTCAGGCTACATAAACAGAAGCGGGATTGCCAGTCTGCTTGGGAGCGATAGCCAGACCCCGGAAGTCGGTAATATTATTCTTGCAGCCTATTACGGTACATCAGACAGCGATATGACAAGAACTCTGCAGAGAGGAAAGATTTATCCAGGTTCAAGGCTGGGGCATGTGGAATTCTCGGGAGGGGTGGCGACAGGCGCCGGTGTAAAAGGAATCACACCAACTTGTTATGTCAGTGGACGGTCATATTCACTTTCTCTGCCCGGAGCATACAGAGCGTTATCTGGTTCGGGTGGTGTACTGATGGGCGACAACAACACTATTGTGGGGTTATTTGTGCGGGTACGGTAGCTGATGATGAAAATAAAAGATATTAAAAAGATATTCAGACTGGAAAATGGTGCTGTGGATTGTGAGGTGTTGTTTTTCGGTGTGGAAGAGTATTTGCCTTACACAGCATCGCCGGAAGACATGGATGAGACAGGCCAGCGTATCTGGGAAGAGTTACAGAGCGGCAAATGGGGCGAAATCGCCCCGTTCACCATTACACCTGAACTTATCGCAGCGGCAAAAGATGCCAAAAAGATGGAAATCGAGGCGTGGCGAGCAGAACAGGAGGCGAAGGCGTTCACGTTCGAATGGAACGGTCGTACCTGGAATGCTGGGGCCGACTCACTGGCCCGTCTTTATCCGGTGGTAATGGCCGCAAAATCTGATACGGCACGAACCGCCCTTGCGTGGGGTGACGCTGATAATCAACAGGTGAAACTGTCAATGCCGGAACTGGAAGAACTGGCGACAGCAATGGCGCAGGCTCAGGTCGATCGCAACGATGAGATTTATCAACGCCAGCGGGAAATGAAAGAGGAGCTGAGCAATCTGGAGGATTTGAAGTCGGTGAGGGATTTCGTGCCAGAATAACAGAAGCCGCGGCACGTCGTATGCAGGAACGTACCGCGGCTGGCTGGATAACTTTCGATAGTGCGAGTATTGAATGATTTCCAGCCGTTATTGATTTTATATAACTGTAGTGGAGTTATTCAACACACAGGCAAAACGGAATAATCTGAGAAAAAAGCGTGCTTCGCCAATCAGGGGGCGAAGCACGTCTGAATGACACCTGAAAATTTCCCGTCCGTTAAGTGTCCGTCCCGAGAGAAGTGGGGAACCATAACACCCTGTCGGGACGCAGAAAGAAACAACATAACTTGCAGGGATATTTTCTTGATAAAGCATGAATGAGCAAGTGATTGTTTGTGCTGGCAGGGATTTTAGGAATTTTTTGGCAGAAAATATACCAATTGGTATACCAAGTTTATACCAAGAGCCAAAAAGCAAAGGGGCTACCATTCGGTAATCCCTTGATTATCTGGCGGAAGCGCAGAGATTCGAACTCTGGAACCCTTTCGGGTCGCCGGTTTTCAAGACCGGTGCCTTCAACCGCTCGGCCACACTTCCGGAATGACGCGCACTATAAACATCCCGATGCGGCGTGTAAACCCCTAATTTGTTTGTTTGCCTGAAAAACAGCCAAAAGTGCATTGATAGCGTGAAATAACAGCAGATTGATCATTTCATCACCATGAATTCCTTCTCTTTTACTCGTTTAGCAACCGGCTAAACATCCCCACCGCCCGGCCAAAAGAAAAATAGGTCCATTTTTATCGCTAAAAGATAAATCCACACAGTTTGTATTGTTTTGTGCAAAAGTTTCACTACGCTTTATTAACAATACTTTCTGGCGACGTGCGCCAGTGCAGAAGGATGAGCTTTCGTTTTCAGCATCTCACGTGAAGCGATGGTTTGCCTTGCTACAGGGACGTCGCTTGCCGACCATAAGCGCCCGGTGTCCTGCCGGTGTCGCAAGGAGGAGAGACGTGCGATATGAATAACGAGGAAACATTTTACCAGGCCATGCGGCGTCAGGGCGTTACCCGGCGCAGCTTTCTCAAATATTGTAGTCTGGCTGCCACGTCGCTGGGATTAGGCGCGGGAATGGCACCAAAGATTGCCTGGGCGCTGGAGAACAAACCGCGCATTCCGGTGGTATGGATCCACGGTCTGGAATGCACCTGCTGTACCGAATCTTTTATCCGCTCCGCTCACCCACTGGCGAAGGACGTCATCCTTTCCCTGATTTCCCTCGATTACGACGATACTTTGATGGCTGCCGCCGGAACCCAGGCGGAAGAAGTCTTTGAAGACATCATCACGCAATACAATGGCAAATATATCCTCGCAGTAGAAGGTAATCCGCCGCTGGGCGAGCAGGGGATGTTCTGTATCAGCAGCGGTCGACCGTTTATTGAGAAACTCAAACGTGCCGCTGCCGGAGCCAGCGCGATTATCGCCTGGGGAACCTGCGCGTCCTGGGGCTGCGTGCAGGCCGCGCGACCCAATCCGACGCAGGCAACGCCTATCGACAAAGTCATCACCGACAAACCCATTATCAAAGTACCTGGCTGCCCGCCGATCCCGGATGTGATGAGCGCCATCATTACTTACATGGTGACCTTTGATCGCTTGCCAGATGTCGACAGAATGGGCCGTCCGCTGATGTTCTATGGTCAGCGAATCCACGATAAATGCTATCGCCGCGCCCACTTCGACGCCGGAGAGTTCGTCCAGAGTTGGGATGATGACGCTGCCCGCAAAGGTTACTGCCTGTACAAAATGGGCTGCAAAGGGCCTACCACCTATAACGCCTGTTCCTCCACACGCTGGAATGATGGCGTTTCTTTCCCAATCCAGTCTGGTCACGGCTGCCTGGGCTGTGCGGAAAATGGTTTCTGGGATCGCGGTTCGTTCTACAGCCGCGTGGTCGATATTCCGCAAATGGGTACTCATTCCACCGCCGATACCGTCGGTTTAACCGCGCTTGGCGTGGTGGCAGCGGCTGTTGGTGTGCACGCAGTCGCCAGCGCCGTTGACCAGCGCAGACGTCATAACCAGCAACCTACAGAAACCGAACATCAGCCAGGCAATGAGGATAAACAGGCATGAGCACTCAGTACGAAACTCAGGGATACACCATCAATAATGCCGGACGCCGCCTGGTGGTCGACCCGATTACGCGCATCGAAGGCCACATGCGCTGCGAAGTGAATATTAACGATCAGAATGTGATCACCAATGCCGTCTCCTGCGGCACCATGTTTCGCGGGCTGGAGATCATCCTACAAGGGCGCGACCCGCGCGATGCGTGGGCGTTCGTTGAACGTATCTGCGGCGTCTGTACTGGCGTACACGCCCTGGCTTCGGTTTACGCCATCGAAGATGCTATCGGTATTAAAGTGCCGGACAACGCCAATATCATCCGCAACATTATGCTGGCAACGCTCTGGTGCCACGATCATCTGGTGCACTTCTATCAGCTTGCCGGGATGGACTGGATCGATGTGTTAGATGCGCTGAAAGCCGACCCGCGGAAAACCTCCGAACTGGCGCAAAGTCTCTCCTCTTGGCCGAAATCATCCCCTGGCTATTTCTTCGACGTACAAAACCGCCTGAAAAAATTTGTTGAAGGCGGGCAGTTGGGGATCTTCCGCAATGGCTACTGGGGGCACCCGCAGTACAAACTGCCGCCAGAAGCTAACCTGATGGGCTTTGCCCACTATCTCGAAGCTCTCGATTTCCAGCGTGAAATTGTCAAAATCCACGCGGTCTTTGGCGGTAAAAACCCGCATCCAAACTGGATTGTCGGCGGGATGCCTTGCGCCATCAACATTGACGAAAGCGGCGCGGTCGGGGCAGTCAATATGGAACGCCTGAACCTGGTGCAGTCAATTATCACCCGCACGGCGGACTTCATTAACAACGTGATGATCCCCGACGCCTTAGCCATCGGTCAGTTCAACAAACCGTGGAGCGAAATCGGCACTGGTCTTTCTGATAAATGCGTTCTCAGCTACGGCGCATTCCCGGATATTGCCAACGACTTTGGCGAGAAAAGTCTGCTGATGCCTGGCGGCGCGGTGATTAACGGCGACTTCAACAATGTGCTGCCAGTGGATTTGGTTGATCCGCAGCAGGTGCAGGAGTTTGTCGACCACGCCTGGTATCGATATCCCAACGATCAGGTCGGGCGTCATCCGTTCGATGGCATCACCGACCCGTGGTACAACCCCGGCGATGTCAAAGGCAGCGATACCAACATTCAGCAGCTGAATGAACAGGAACGCTACTCGTGGATCAAAGCGCCACGCTGGCGCGGTAACGCGATGGAAGTGGGGCCGCTGGCGCGCACGTTAATCGCTTATCACAAAGGCGATGCTGCGACCGTTGAGTCGGTCGATCGCATGATGTCGGCGTTGAACCTGCCGCTTTCCGGTATCCAGTCAACGTTAGGCCGCATTTTGTGCCGCGCGCACGAAGCGCAGTGGGCCGCAGGTAAGTTGCAGTATTTCTTCGACAAGCTGATGACCAACCTGAAAAACGGCAATCTCGCCACTGCTTCCACGGAAAAATGGGAACCTGCAACCTGGCCGACAGAGTGCCGTGGTGTCGGTTTTACCGAAGCGCCGCGCGGGGCGTTAGGCCACTGGGCCGCCATTCGCGATGGCAAGATTGATCTCTACCAGTGCGTGGTGCCGACCACCTGGAACGCCAGCCCGCGCGATCCCAAAGGGCAGATTGGCGCTTATGAAGCGGCGCTGATGAACACCAAAATGGCGATCCCCGAGCAACCGCTGGAGATCCTGCGTACTCTGCACAGCTTTGACCCGTGCCTCGCCTGTTCAACACACGTGCTGGGCGACGACGGTAGCGAGCTGATCTCCGTGCAGGTGCGTTAACAGCGAAGGAGAATCATCATGCAACAGAAAAGCGACAACGTTGTCAGCCACTATGTCTTTGAAGCGCCAGTGCGCATCTGGCACTGGTTGACGGTGTTATGCATGGCGGTGTTGATGGTCACCGGATACTTTATCGGCAAGCCGCTACCTTCCGTCAGCGGCGAGGCGACGTATCTGTTCTATATGGGCTACATCAGGTTAATTCACTTCAGCGCCGGGATGGTTTTTACCGTGGTTTTGCTGATGCGGATCTACTGGGCTTTTGTTGGCAATCGATACTCCCGCGAGCTGTTTATCGTGCCGGTATGGCGTAAAAGCTGGTGGCAGGGCGTGTGGTATGAAATCCGCTGGTATCTGTTTCTGGCAAAACGTCCGAGTGCCGATATAGGCCATAATCCCATCGCCCAGGCGGCGATGTTCGGCTATTTCCTGATGTCGGTCTTTATGATCATCACTGGTTTTGCGCTGTACAGCGAACACAGCCAGTACGCTATTTTTGCGCCGTTCCGTTATGTGGTGGAATTTTTCTACTGGACGGGTGGCAACTCAATGGACATTCACAGCTGGCATCGGCTGGGGATGTGGCTGATTGGCGCGTTTGTGATCGGTCATGTCTACATGGCGCTGCGTGAAGACATCATGTCCGACGACACGGTGATCTCCACCATGGTCAACGGCTACCGTAGCCACAAATTTGGCAAAATAAGTAACAAGGAGCGTTCATGAGCGAGCAACGCGTGGTGGTCATGGGGCTGGGCAACCTGCTGTGGGCCGATGAAGGCTTCGGCGTGCGGGTGGCGGAACGGCTGTATGCCCATTACCACTGGCCCGAGTATGTGGAGATTGTCGATGGCGGTACTCAGGGACTGAACTTGCTGGGGTATGTCGAAAGCGCCAGCCATCTGTTGATTCTCGATGCCATTGACTACGGGCTGGAACCTGGAACGCTGCGAACCTATGCCGGAGAACGCATTCCGGCTTATCTCAGCGCGAAGAAAATGAGCCTGCATCAGAACAGTTTCTCCGAAGTGTTGGCGCTGGCGGATATCCGCGGACATCTGCCAGCACATATTGCCCTCGTCGGTCTGCAACCCGCAATGCTCGACGACTACGGCGGTAGCCTGAGCGAACTGGCACGGGAGCAACTGCCCGCTGCGGAACAGGCGGCGCTGGCGCAGCTTGCTGCGTGGGGAATTGTGCCGCAACCGGCTAATGAATCGCGCTGTCTCAATTATGACTGTCTGTCGATGGAAAATTACGAAGGCGTTCGCTTGCGCCAGTACCGGATGACACAGGAGGAGCAGGGATGAGCAACGACACGCCATTTGATGCGTTGTGGCAACGAATGCTGGCGCGCGGCTGGACGCCAGTCAGTGAATCCCGTCTTGACGACTGGCTTACGCAAGCGCCAGACGGCGTGGTGTTATTAAGCAGTGACCCGAAACGCACGCCAGAGGTCAGCGATAATCCGGTAATGATTGGCGAATTACTGCGCGAGTTTCCCGACTATACATGGCAGGTGGCGATTGCTGACCTTGAGCAGAGCGAAGCCATCGGCGATCGCTTTGGCGTCTTTCGCTTTCCTGCCACTTTAGTGTTTACCGGCGGAAACTATCGCGGCGTGCTGAATGGTATTCACCCGTGGGCGGAACTGATAAACCTGATGCGCGGGCTTGTCGAACCGCAGCAGGAGCGTGCCTCATGAGCGAAACTTTTTTCCATCTGCTGGGGCCAGGAACGCAACCGAACGATGACAGTTTCAGCATGAATCCACTGCCGATCACCTGTCAGGTGAATGATGAACCGAGTATGGCGGCCCTGGAGCAATGTGCTCACAGCCCGCAGGTGATTGCGCTGTTAAACGAGTTACAACATCAACTAAGCGAACGCCAACCGCCGTTGGGCGAGGTGCTGGCAGTCGATCTGTTAAATCTCAACGCCGACGATCGTCACTTTATCAATACGCTTCTCGGGGAAGGGGAAGTGTCAGTGCGCATTCAGCAGGCTGACGACAGTGAAAGTGAAATACAGGAGGCGATCTTCTGCGGATTATGGCGGGTGCGCAGACGTCGCGGCGAAAAGTTGCTGGAGGACAAACTGGAGGCTGGCTGCGCGCCGCTGGCGTTGTGGCAGGCGGCAACGCAAAATCTCTTGCCGACAGATTCGCTGTTACCGCCGCCCATTGATGGCCTGATGAATGGCCTACCGTTGGCGCATGAGTTACTGGCACATGTACGTAACCCCGACGCGCAGCCGCACAGCATTAATCTGACGCAATTACCCATCAGCGAGGCTGATCGGCTTTTTCTCTCACGTCTCTGTGGGCCGGGAAATATTCAGATTCGTACCATTGGCTATGGCGAGAGCTATATCAACGCCACGGGGTTACGCCATGTCTGGCATTTACGCTGTACGGACACCTTAAAAGGCCCGTTACTGGAAAGTTATGAAATCTGCCCAATACCGGAAGTGGTGCTGGCAGCGCCAGAAGATTTGGTCGACTCTGCGCAGCGGCTTAGCGAGGTATGTCAGTGGCTGGCGGAAGCTGCACCGACGTAAAAAGACGGTAAGTATCGCTTTCAGTCTTATGAATATCGCAATCGGCGAATACCTCTGGTCGTAGAGTTTCAGGATAAAGAGGGAGATCTACCATTATCGGGTTATTTTTCTCTCTTCGCCTACAGGAGTGCGCATGTGGGATGTCATTGATTTATCGCGCTGGCAGTTTGCTCTGACCGCGCTGTATCACTTTTTATTTGTACCCCTTACCCTGGGGCTGATTTTTTTGCTGGCTATTATGGAAACCATTTACGTGGTCACCGGCAAAACAATCTACCGCGATATGACGCGCTTCTGGGGTAAGCTCTTCGGTATCAATTTTGCTCTTGGCGTGGCTACCGGCCTGACCATGGAGTTTCAGTTTGGTACTAACTGGTCATTCTATTCCAACTATGTGGGCGATATTTTTGGCGCACCGCTGGCGATGGAAGCATTAATGGCCTTCTTCCTCGAATCCACCTTTGTCGGGCTGTTCTTCTTCGGCTGGCAACGGCTGAATAAATACCAGCACCTGCTGGTGACGTGGCTGGTGGCGTTCGGTTCAAATCTCTCTGCGTTGTGGATATTGAATGCCAACGGTTGGATGCAATACCCGACCGGTGCGCATTTTGATATCGACACCCTGCGTATGGAGATGACCAGCTTCAGCGAGCTGGTCTTTAATCCGGTCAGCCAGGTGAAATTTGTGCACACCGTAATGGCGGGCTACGTGACCGGGGCCATGTTTATTATGGCGATCAGCGCCTGGTATTTACTGCGCGGACGGGAGCGCGATGTCGCATTACGCTCGTTTGCCATCGGTTCCGTCTTCGGTACTCTGGCGATTATCGGTACCCTGCAACTCGGAGACAGTTCTGCGTATGAAGTCGCGCAAGTACAACCGGTAAAACTGGCGGCGATGGAAGGGGAGTGGCAAACGGAACCTGCACCTGCACCGTTCCATGTGGTTGCCTGGCCGGAACAGGATCAAGAGCGTAACGCCTTTGCCCTCAAAATTCCCGCGCTGCTAGGGATCCTCGCCACTCACTCATTAGATAAACCCGTGCCGGGTCTGAAGAATTTGATGGCTGAAACCTACCCACGCTTGCAACGCGGACGTATGGCCTGGCTGTTAATGCAGGAAATATCGCAAGGCAATCGTGAGCCGCATGTGTTGCAGGCATTCCGGGGACGGGAAGGTGACCTGGGCTACGGCATGTTGCTCTCCCGCTATGCGCCGGATATGAATCATGTCACAGCCGCACAGTACCAGGCGGCGATGCGTGGCGCGATACCTCAGGTTGCGCCGGTATTCTGGAGTTTCCGCATCATGGTGGGCTGTGGTTCCCTGCTGCTACTGGTGATGCTGATTGCGCTTGTCCAGACGCTGCGTGGCAAAATCGACCAGCATCGCTGGGTGCTGAAAATGGCGCTCTGGAGTTTGCCGTTGCCGTGGATTGCGATTGAAGCCGGGTGGTTTATGACCGAGTTTGGTCGTCAGCCGTGGGCGATACAGGACATCTTACCGACATACTCCGCGCACTCCGCTTTAACCACAGGACAACTGGCTTTCTCACTGATCATGATCGTAGGGCTTTACACCCTGTTCTTAATCGCCGAAGTCTACCTGATGCAGAAATATGCCCGTCTGGGGCCGAGCGCGATGCAGAGTGAACAACCGACGCAGCAACAGGGGTAAAGGAGAAAATCATGTTTGATTATGAAACATTGCGCTTCATCTGGTGGCTGCTGATTGGCGTGATCCTGGTGGTCTTTATGATCTCCGACGGATTTGACATGGGGATCGGCTGTCTGCTGCCGCTGGTGGCGCGTAATGATGATGAACGCCGGATAGTGATAAACAGCGTTGGTGCACACTGGGAAGGCAACCAGGTCTGGTTGATCCTCGCTGGTGGGGCATTATTTGCCGCCTGGCCCAGAGTGTATGCAGCGGCGTTTTCCGGCTTTTATGTGGCGATGATCCTGGTGCTGTGCTCACTGTTCTTCCGCCCGCTGGCCTTTGATTATCGCGGAAAAATCGCCGATGCACGCTGGCGTAAAATGTGGGACGCCGGTCTGGTCATCGGCAGTCTGGTGCCGCCGGTAGTCTTCGGTATCGCCTTCGGCAACTTGTTGCTCGGCGTGCCGTTTGCCTTCACACCGCAATTACGCGTGGAGTATCTCGGCAGCTTCTGGCAACTGCTGACGCCATTCCCTTTATTGTGCGGATTGCTCAGCCTTGGGATGGTGATTTTGCAAGGTGGCGTCTGGTTACAACTGAAAACTGTTGGTGTGATTCATCTGCGTTCACAGCTGGCGACCAAACGCGCTGCACTGTTGGTGATGCTGTGCTTTTTGCTGGCGGGTTACTGGCTGTGGGTCGGTATTGATGGCTTTGTACTGCTCGCCCAGGATGCTAACGGTCCTTCCAATCCGTTAATGAAACTGGTGGCAGTGCTACCTGGTGCCTGGATGAATAATTTTGTCGAGTCGCCCGTTTTGTGGATCTTCCCGCTGCTGGGATTCTTCTGCCCATTGCTGACGGTGATGGCGATTTATCGTGGTCGCCCGGGTTGGGGATTTTTGATGGCATCATTGATGCAATTTGGCGTGATTTTCACGGCAGGCATCACGCTGTTCCCCTTTGTCATGCCGTCAAGCGTGAGTCCGATCTCCAGCCTGACGTTGTGGGACAGTACTTCCAGTCAGCTGACGCTGAGCATTATGTTGGTAATCGTGCTGATATTTTTGCCCATTGTGTTGCTCTACACTCTCTGGAGCTACTACAAAATGTGGGGGCGCATGACAACAGAAACTCTCCGCCGTAACGAAAACGAGTTGTACTAAGGAGCAGAAACAATGTGGTATTTACTTTGGTTCGTCGGCATTTTGTTGATGTGTTCGCTCTCCACCCTTGTGTTGGTATGGCTGGACCCGCGTCTGAAAAGTTAACGAACGTAGGCCTGATGCGGCGCATTAGCATCGCATCAGGCAATCAATAATGTCAGATATGAAAAGCGGAAACATATCGATGAAAGCGATCTTAATCCCATTTTTATCTCTTCTGATTCCGTTAACCCCGCAATCTGCATTCGCTCAGAGTGAGCCGGAGCTGAAGCTGGAAAGTGTGGTGATTGTCAGTCGTCATGGTGTGCGTGCTCCAACCAAGGCCACGCAACTGATGCAGGATGTCACCCCAGACGCATGGCCAACCTGGCCGGTAAAACTGGGTTGGCTGACACCGCGCGGTGGTGAGCTAATCGCCTATCTCGGACATTACCAACGCCAGCGTCTGGTAGCCGACGGATTGCTGGCGAAAAAGGGCTGCCCGCAGTCTGGTCAGGTCGCGATTATTGCTGATGTCGACGAGCGTACCCGTAAAACAGGCGAAGCCTTCGCCGCCGGGCTGGCACCTGACTGTGCAATAACCGTACATACCCAGGCAGATACGTCCAGTCCCGATCCGTTATTTAATCCTCTAAAAACTGGCGTTTGCCAACTGGATAACGCGAACGTGACTGACGCGATCCTCAGCAGGGCAGGAGGGTCAATTGCTGACTTTACCGGGCATCGGCAAACGGCGTTTCGCGAACTGGAACGGGTGCTTAATTTTCCGCAATCAAACTTGTGCCTTAAACGTGAGAAACAGGACGAAAGCTGTTCATTAACGCAGGCATTACCATCGGAACTCAAGGTGAGCGCCGACAATGTCTCATTAACCGGTGCGGTAAGCCTCGCATCAATGCTGACGGAGATATTTCTCCTGCAACAAGCACAGGGAATGCCGGAGCCGGGGTGGGGAAGGATCACCGATTCACACCAGTGGAACACCTTGCTAAGTTTGCATAACGCGCAATTTTATTTGCTACAACGCACGCCAGAGGTTGCCCGCAGCCGCGCCACCCCGTTATTAGATTTGATCAAGACAGCGTTGACGCCCCATCCACCGCAAAAACAGGCGTATGGTGTGACATTACCCACTTCAGTGCTGTTTATCGCCGGACACGATACTAATCTGGCAAATCTCGGCGGCGCACTGGAGCTCAACTGGACGCTTCCCGGTCAGCCGGATAACACGCCGCCAGGTGGTGAACTGGTGTTTGAACGCTGGCGTCGGCTAAGCGATAACAGCCAGTGGATTCAGGTTTCGCTGGTCTTCCAGACTTTACAGCAGATGCGTGATAAAACGCCGCTGTCATTAAATACGCCGCCCGGAGAGGTGAAACTGACCCTGGCAGGATGTGAAGAGCGAAATGCGCAGGGCATGTGTTCGTTGGCAGGTTTTACGCAAATCGTGAATGAAGCACGCATACCGGCGTGCAGTTTGTAATGCATAAAAAAGAGCATTCAGTTACCTGAATGCTCTGAGGCTGATGACAAACGAAGAACTGTCTAATGCGTAGACCGGAAAAGGCGTTCACGCCGCATCCGGCCACTTTCAGTTTTACTCTTTCTCGGAGTAACTATAACCGTAATAGTTATAGCCGTAACTGTAAGCGGTGCTGGCGCGTTTAATCACACCATTGAGGATAGCGCCTTTAATATTGACGCCTGCCTGTTCCAGACGCTGCATTGACAAACTCACCTCTTTGGCGGTGTTCAAGCCAAAACGCGCAACCAGCAGGCTGGTGCCAACAGAACGTCCCACGACCGCGGCATCACTCACCGCCAGCATCGGCGGCGTATCGACAATCACCAGATCGTAATGGTCGTTCGCCCATTCCAGTAATTGACGCATCCGATCGCGCATCAGCAGTTCAGACGGGTTAGGTGGCACCTGACCGCGAGTAATCACATCAAAGCCTCCTTTGCCAAAATGCTGGATCACTTTGTTGAGCTCATCTTTACCTGCCAGATATTCCGACAAGCCATGTTCATTACTCACGGTAAACAGGTTATGCGAATAACCACGGCGTAAGTCGGCATCAATAAATAACACTTTTTGATCGGACTGGGCGATCACCGCTGCCAGAGTTGAACTGACAAACGTTTTACCACTGTCTGGCGTCGCACCGGTGATCATTAGAATGTTATTCTCCGTCTCCATCATAGCGAAATGCAGACTGGTTCGTAGCGCACGTACGGCTTCCACAGCAGAATCCGCCGGGTTATCCACCGCCAGGAAGGGGATATTTTTAGTACGATGGCGCTGCTGATTAGAAAATAAATTTTTCTTACGCAGACGGGTGCGTTTATCCAGCCACTCGGACATTGGGATAGTGGCATAAACGCTGATGCCGTGCTCTTCCAGTTGTTCCGGGGCTTCTACACCACGACGCAACATCGCACGCGCCAGCACGGCACCCACAGAAATAAACAGGCCAAGAATAAAACCAAGCACCACGTTCAACGCTTTTTTCGGTTTCACTGGCTGCGGCTGAGTGACTGCCGGGTCGATAATCCGCACGTTACCAATGGCACTGGATTTCGAAATACTCAACTCCTGCTGGCGGTTAAGTAATTGCAGATATACCGCACGGCCCGCTTCTACGTCACGACTTAAACGCAACACTTCCTGTTGGGTGGAAGGCATTGCCGATACCCGCTTATTCAGGCGTTTGCGTTCTTGCTCCAGCGTCTGGCGTTTTTCCAGCAGCGCACGATAAGTTGGGTGATCTTTCTTATACAGCTGGGAGATCTCTGCCTCGCGGAAGGTCAGCTCATTGAGTTGATTATCAACGTTCACAATCTGCTCAAGAACGGCTTTGGCTTCCAGGTTAAGGTCAACCGAATCGCGCTGCTGGCGATAAACGTTGAGTTTTTCTTCCGCTTGGTCCAGCTCGCTGCGCACTTCAGGTAACTGGCGCTGTAAGAATTCAAGGCTTTGTGAATCCTGCGCCGCCTGGCGAGCGATATTCTGTTGCAAATAGTTGTTAGCGATGCTGTTCAGAATACGAGTAATCAACTGGGGATCATCACCAGTCATGGTAAGTTCCAGCATCCCGCTTTCTTTACTGCGTTCGCTAACGGTAAAGGTTTCCTGCAATGCGTTAATCGCTTCCAGTTCGGTACGCTGGCTCAGGACAAACTGTGTTCCTGGTTTGGCCTTAATGTCCGCGATAGTCAGCGCAACGCCATCTTTTTCCAGACGCTGGCCGACCATACCATTGACGGTGAACTCTTCACCTTCCAGTGTATAGTGGCCGTTTTCCCCAACCGTGAGTGTCAGTTGCTGATCCTGACCATTCAGTTGTGGAATATGCATCCAGCTGATCGCCAGCTCACCTGGTTTTTCTTTGGTTAATCTCGCCCAGCCGCGACCCACAATCGGAAAATACTTCTGCTCAACTATGTCGCGCAGATTCAGTTCAGCAATGGTTTTACCGAGAATCATGCGCGATTGCAGCAGTTGGATCTCCGGTGCAGACTCGGGCGATGAGTTAGGGATCATATCGCTCAGGCCGCTGAGAATGGCGTTGCCCTGTTTTTGCTCAACCTGGACCAGAGTATCTGCCTGATAAATTGGTGTGCTTAACAGCGAGTAAGCGACAGCGATCAGCGTGAATAACGCGGTCACGCTGATAATAAACTTACGGTGATCCCATAACTCGCCGACCAGACGAAGCAGATCGATCTCATTTTCCTGAGTGCTGCCTGGTGGCGTATTCATATTTTTAGTTGTCATCGTATTTTATAAACTCAAATTACCGGCTGAGGCGCTTCGCCCATTCCTGACTGGCGCGCTCCAACATACCGTAGACATGTTCAAATGCGTCCTGACTTTTACGATAGGGATCCGGGATCTCTTTCTGTTCCAGCCATTGCCCAAACAGCATTGTCTTCCCGCGGACCTCGGGAGCAATTGCGGTAACCTGAGCAATATGTTCCGACTCCATTGCCAGAATCAGATCGTAATTTCGTGCCATCTCAGCAGTGAGCTTACGTCCGGCATGTCCTTCAAGAGATACGCCATGATTAGCGGCAACATCTGCCGCTGTCGCATCTGCAGGGTGTTTTACCAGACCATGAACACCTGCCGATTTGACTTTTACGCCCGGCAGACGTTTACGCAGCAAGCGCTCGCCAATGGGCGAACGGCAAATGTTGCCGGTACAAACCACCAGGATTGAGTTAAATTTTAGTTGGGCCATGTTTGAATCCACCGTGAAGTCTCTGTCAGGTCATGCACCCCGGAAATCGTCGGTACCAGCAGAGAAATCACACGGTTCCAACGAGCCAGCGGCGCGGTAGTGACATAAACAATGTCGTAAGGTTCAAGCTGGAATTCCGTTCCGAGTATCATTGCCGATGCGTCCTTCGCATTCAGCTGATAAATATTGGCGATTTTGCCATTCTGCTTGTTTTGCGTTGCACGAATAACAAAAATCCCCGTCGCATCAGCGACATCCTGATTCATACCCTCAGCGTTACCCAGCGCTTCCGCCAGGGTCATACCGCTGCGGTCCATTTTCAGCGTGCTCTGTTTACCCACTTCACCCATCACGAAGACTTTCAGATCATCGTTGCGCGGAATAAATAAAATATCGCCCGGGTGCAGCAGTTTGTTCTGGCGCAAGTCGCCACGCTGCATCAGCGCATAGAGGTTCACTTTGGTCTTTACGCCATTCTGGGTGAGCACCACGTTGCGCCAGTCTGCATCTGCGGTCAGACCGCCCGCGGCGTTAATCGCATCCATGATGGTCAGAGGAATATTGGTAATCGGCTGCTGACCCGATTTGCTGACTTCGCCGGTGACGTACGCTTTTTGCGATCGGAACGCCGCGACGCTGACATCGACTTGCGGGCTTTCAATGACTGAATCGAGACGCGCTGTAATCTCGTTGCGTACCTGGGTAAGTGTTTTCCCGGCCACTTTCAGGCGACCAATATAGGGGTAGAAAATCGCACCATCGGCGTTAACCCAGTTGCCGGTATCACTGGCGCTACGGTATTGCCCTGCGGGGGTGGTTAGTTCCGGGTGATCCCAGACCGTAACCATCAACACATCACCAATCCCGATACGATATTCATAGTTTGCGATTTGCTGCTCCAGCTCCGGGTTAGCCTGCGACATAATCGGTTTGGCGCGCAACTGATCAATCAATCCTGGCGTGACGGGATAGATATTGACCATTTTGTCCAGGTCATACTGATTGTCAGGTAGTTCAATGACATCCTTGTTACTGGTCGATAAATTCTGACCAGGAACAAGGGTACATGCTGTCAAAGACAGAACAGCCAATGTCAGTACCGAAAACTTAAAAATGTTCTTTTTCATTGGTTTATATTTATCAGTCAATGTAATGTTATGAATTACGTCAGGTTATTGTCCAACCGGTACTTCTCGCTCTGCCGTCATTGGATAGAGCTGGTATTTGCGTGACAGCATTTGTCCACCATCACGCGTCAATGGTGTCCACGAAACCACCGCGCGGTTGCGGTTAGGTCCAATGGTCATCAAGTCGAATGGAATCGAGATATAAAAACCTTTACTAAAGCCGCCTTCGCCGTAGTCATCTTTAGATACGTTACTGATTGCCGCCCATACCCCTACCGCCACGCCGCTGTCAAAGCGTTTGGCGACGTCGATCGTTGCGCCTTTATCTTTTGCCAGATATTGCCCAACGCTAAGTTTCATCAGTACGCCATTGAGCGTCGGCGGGTTCCAGTAAGCCGTCACGAAACCTGTTGGCGTGGAATAATCGGTGAAACGCATCATGTTGTCCCAGTCACGTTGCTTCACGTAGTTAACGTCCACACCCAGCGCCCAGCAGGCATCTAGCGGGCGATAAAGCAGCTCGGAACCGACACCGGCGTACATCGTTTCCAGATAACCGCCATACACCTGGCCATAGAAACCATTGCCTAAGTCAGCAAAATAGTTCGCCTGCAAGTTGTTGAGATAAACGTCATTGCGAACGTAGTCACGGATATGCGTGCGCACGCGGGGCAGGGTAGAGTCCGCGGGCAACAGCGAAGACTTAAACTTGTCGTAGTTGTTGTAAATATTGGTGAAAATACCGCCATCAAGCAGCAGGTGGTCGGTAAACCAGTAGCGGGCACTGGACATCAGCCCCAGCTGGAACATATAGAAATCTTCCGGGCCGCCCAGCGACTGTGAAAGTGTTGGGTTGAAAGAGTAGCTAAAGCGATCTTCACGAATACGGTAGCCCCGACCAAAGGCAGAAAGATCTTCAGCTTCAACACGTTGTTGTTGCAGTGGCTCTGATTGACCAGGCGCTGTACCTGCCAGCTGTTTGCGCAGGCTGGCTACGTCGGTTTCGGTAGTCACCATCGCCATATGCTCGCGCTTTTGCGTCACGCTAATCTTCTCAACGCCTTGCGGCAGGTTATTCACCAGAATCCGGTTGGCACGATCGACCGCTTCACGAGAGTCACGGTATTTGTATTGCTGACCAGACATATACAGTGTCTTATCGCGTAGCTGAATTTCTGGCGCGTCAAAGCCCGCGTTATACTTCAGGGCGGTAAGTTGGTTTGCTACCGTGGTGTACTGCAATCCTTCAGATTCAGGCGCAGGTTGATATGCCGGTTTTGGCGTATCGCGCAGGGCAGGGCGCAGATCGTTGAAATTGGTCCGTAACGTGAAGCCAAACATCAACGTGTTACCGCGTTCATAACTCAGGTTGAGATCTGCCCAGCTGGCAGCGCGATAAACTGCGCCGACGTTGAAATGGCTTGCCTGAGGCAGTTTGCCAGCGAAATCATTCTGGTAATTGTTTCCATCGTATTCGAGTTTCAGACGCAGGGGATTCCACGGCGTTTGATACTCAATGCCGCCAAAGATGGAAGCCGGGCCACGAAAGATATCGCTAAAGCTGATATCGCCCGCATCGTGAGACTCTGCGCGATGACAATATTTATCGCTCACCCGGCAAAACGGGTTGGTAATATTGCCCGCATTACCGGCGTAGCCCCATGCCATCCCGAGGGTGAAATCAAATGGCCCCGCTTGCTTGCTGGCCACCAGATACTCACCGTCAAACAGACCCGTACCAGCAATATCACGTTTACCAAACGCCACTTGCGGTAGCCAGTAACCTTCTTCCCACAGGCGAAGTTTAAAATCGAATGATTTGTCTTTGTATGACTGATCGCCGCTGAAATCTTCCCACTGGCTATATTTGCGTGTGCGCACATCCGTATAACGAATGGTGCCTTCCAGCCATGGGAACAGCGCCACGGAGGTGGAGTAGAACCGGTATTGATCGTTATCCCGGTAGTTGACGCTGAATTCACCTTCCGGTGCGATGCGCGCATTTGGCATCTGCAACAATCCTGTGCCGCCAAAGTCTGATTGCGACGAACCCAGCGGATCCGGGTAGGTTAATACTTCAGCATGACAGGCACTGGAGACGGCAATGGCCAGGCAGCTTAAAAGATAAGAATTCTTCTTCATCAGTCAGGAACACGTTGCGTTAAAACAGACACAATCTGGTCATTTAAATCAGCATATTTTTCGGGCAGTACATGCGCAGAAAAGCCCAACCAAAGCTGGCTGCCAGGCGGTGGTTCCACATGTCTTTTATTCCACAGGGCAACAGGGGCGACGACAGTCTCACCCTCAGGCGTAATCACCATAACGTTATTCTTGTCCGCGCCTGCAAGGCGGGGGTGATCTTGCAGATAATCGGTAACGCTACGGCCTGCCTGCCAGGGCAATTGCCCGGCCCCAGAAACCGCACCCAGCAGAGTAATAGTCACCGGACGCTGTACGGTATAGAGCGTATAGTCCCCGACCAACGGGGGATTGCTGTTCTCATCCACTCGTACAAAATCAGGGTCCAGTTTGACCGGTAAGCGACCAGTGATATTGAGATTGAGTAACTGCTGGCGCACGGATTTAATCGTTGCCGCCACATCGTCGTCAGCTTCTGCTTCCCAGGAAGCAAGCTGTGCCATGACATGTTGGTAGTCTTTAAGCGCTTTAGCTTTCGCCGCAGAGTCGGTCAGCAAGGCACCAGGCCACCAGAGGCGATCGCGCAGTTGCGGTTGTGTCACCAACTGGACAACATTTTCCACGGGGCCAACGGAAAGTGTCTGTTGTTCGCCAGGCAGATAAATAGTCACCGTTCCTTGCGCAAAGGCATGGGGTGTCATTACGTAAAGTACGCTGGCAATGAAATACGACTGTAATTTATTCATGGTGCGGGTTTAAGAAACGTCATTTCTACGGGAATAACCCCTGCGCCTAACATTTGCCGACTTTGACGAACCTGGCCAGTAGCCGAATCGACCCAGAATGTGTTTTGCCACTGTTTTTCTGGCCGCGTGGAAGTCACCTCTTCCTGCCAGACATTACACAGCACATTGCGACCCGCAATATTCAGCGTCTCTAATCCAGCAAAGGAAAAAGTAGAACTCAGGGTCGCAGAGCGAAAATGGTTGTCTTCACTCCAGAGAATATCGCGCGTCCAGCGGCTGCCATCTTTTATTGCCAGCGCGTTACGCAGAGGGTCCTGCCCGGAATTTGTCACTTCCAGCAGATTATTATTAAGTTTGACGGTTTTTAAAAGACGTCCATTGTGGGTAACCAGCATGGCGTTATCCTGGGATAACCATTTGCTTTGTTCTTGTTCTATATATCCCAGTACCACAAAGATTCGTTGCCCTTCATTAAGGCGTAAATACATAGTGGAATAAGGCAACGCCTGGATCTGCTGATCCGCTACGGTGATATGCTGATTATCGAAAAGGCTGGCGCGAAATGTATCGACCATACTTTGCTGGCTGTGCGTACATCCCGCAAGAAATAGTGCGAAAATCGATAAAATAAGAGGGCGCACCTTTAATCCTTGAAAGGTTAATTAAAAAAATGCAAATCTCTAAAGCCCGGTACGAATATCGCAACCGGGTATCATTTAACTTTAATTTCGACGCGTTAAAGCGGTATTAGCGTGTAGTGGACGTGGTGGTTGAGGTGTTATGAGAACCGCCATCGCCACTGTCATTTGCTGCAACAACTGCCAACGTCGCCACACCAACAGCCGTTGCCACACCGACAACTGTCGCCGTGCCGACAGCGCCAGCAGCCACGCCACCAGTGGTAGTAGCAGTCGTGGTTGCGCCGGTAGTGGTCGTTGTGGTGCCAGTAGTACCCGTCGTTGCCTCGGTCCCGTTTGTTGCTTCAGGGGCAGCAAACGCAGCTGGCGTCGTCAACATGAAGGCCATAAGGATTGCAGAAAGCTTGTGTTTCATAACTTTTCCTTTATTCATCGCATGGACAATACGTACGCTTGAGATCAGGATTGTCTACTTTGAGTATAACATCCTTGTGAAATCTCCCTTTCCTCATACCGCTTGCACTATATACTGCGGGTAGGAAAGGCGCGCAGAGGGAAATATAAGATTGTTAACTATCCCCCTCTGGAAATACGACTTGTGAGCATAAGATAAATCTTAGCAAAATATAAATTAAAGATAAGGAAATTGTTACGAAAGCTATTAATTATTGTTGGTAATATAGTTTCAAGTGGTACTATAACTGGCTGTTAAATGGCATTTATAACTATTAGGTGCAGAGATATTCGCTTAAATGGATTAGTTTCTTTGTGGAAAAGTAACTGATGTTATAATGTATGATGTTGACTATTGCACTATTCCAATAAAACCAGTCAGCTTTAAACAAGCAGCGTCATATTAAGAGAGATAAACATTTGCCGCTGTTGGTCCTCGCAGGCCATTTACGCGGCAAAATTCCACACGTAATCCTGGTATAAGCACTTCTGCGTCGCGGGGAGTGAATGCGGAAATATGGACCTGAACTTCTTTACGACCGTCGGAGGGGATAATGAATCCTTTGCCGCTTTTGCGATCAAAGGTTTTGACAATTCCTGTCATTTTACGGGACAAACAAATTCCTTACTGAAAATACTGCGCTGCACTATACGGGGTTAATAAAATAAAGCCAGCGATATTTAAGACCGCCGGACGGCTAAAATAAAATTTGCTTAATCTCAATTATCATGCGTTAATAGCTGCGTCGGTTTGAAAGACAGACAGCATACAAAGTAGTTTACTAAAGCAGTTCTCATTATCAGGCATTATCCCCTTCTTTTGAGTCTCTCTCCTGAACACTAAGTAGTTTCTGTATTAAAGCCCTGTTTGCCGAAAGGCCCAAAATGAAGGAAGTAAAATATGTCTAATAAAATGACTGGTTTAGTAAAATGGTTTAACGCAGATAAAGGTTTTGGCTTTATCACTCCTGATGATGGCAGCAAAGACGTTTTCGTCCATTTCACCGCCATCCAGAGCAATGAATTCCGCACGCTGAACGAAAATCAGAAAGTTGAATTTTCTATTGAGCAGGGGCAACGTGGCCCCGCGGCAGCGAACGTTGTTACGCTCTAAGGTTGCCATTATTACTCAACATCTCCATTTCCGCTGTCCATGTTGTCATGGTTCACAGTACCGCACATCGGCATTCGATGTGACGGAGCGAAACCCTTTGGGCGCTAAGTGTATTTTTTGTAAATCGACGATGATCACCTTTGATAACGTCGCGCTGCAAATACGCACTGACCATGCGCCGCTGGATTTCACAAAATAATATCAGGCTCCCTCGTGGAGCCTTTTTTATATCTGCCTTATTTTTCTTCAACGCTGTATGTATAGTAAGCGATAACCTGTTGATTATTGAATCTTTCGGGGAGATGGCTTATAACATTTCTTACCTGACCAGGGTACCGGGAACCAACACCTTACTGGCGTGTTGCTGTCTTTTAAGACCAGAAGAGGTTAACAGTGAATATTGAAGAGTTAAAAAAACAAGCCGAAACGGAAATCGCCGACTTTATCGCGCAAAAAATCGCCGAGCTGAACAAGAATACAGGGAAAGAAGTCTCTGAAATTCGCTTCACCGCACGAGAAAAAATGACCGGGCTTGAAAGTTATGATGTCAAAATCAAAATAATGTGATTTTGTGAACATCACCCCGTGCGAGGTGATGTTCCGCTTGTTGCTAATTTAGTGACCAATCATTGGCGCTTGTGGAATTAAGCGTCGGTACAATTCCTCCGGCACCGGGCTTTGCCATACTCCCGCATACATTGCGTAACCAATCACCGCAAACATAATCCCCAGAACCAGTAGCGTCATTAACCAGCCAGACAACGCAAAGGCTTTTTTATTTGCCGCAGGTTTTTGCAGTGAAAAGGTCAATGTTGAGGCTACCGGACATGACTCTACGCAAGTCATACAGCCGGTACATTCCACTGTTCGTACCTGAATTAATTTATCGACCGGGATCCGTGATGGGCAATTTTTTGCGCATTTGCCACAGTCGATACAACTTTCGGCATTGCGACGAATCTTAAACGGCGACAATAGCGAAACCACGCCCATCAGCGCGCCATATGGGCAAAGATAACGACACCAGGCATGGCGAATAAACAGGCTGGCAATCAGCAAAACGGTCACGCTGATTAATGTCGCGGTCCCCATATGACGAAAGAAATCGAGCATTTTAACGTCCATCACCACGCTGTAGGGCGACAACATAAAATAGTGAATCGCCTGAGCGGGCATCAATAACGCGATATAGATAAAAAAACTCAACAGCAAATACTTCACGCCGCGCAGAGGAATATCCAGCCAGCGGGGAAGGACACATTGCCGACCAAACAGTTTGTTACCGAGATCGCCGATTAATTCAGAAAGCGTACCAACCGGGCATAACCATGAGCAAAAGGCCTTTTTGAGTAATAGACTGATGACGATAAAAGCGACCAATAACAGCATCGCGGCGGCGTGGACGGACGGTAACTGACCTGTTACAAGGCTATATTTCAGATTCATCAGCCCGGCAATCGGTAGCCAGCCTTCGATACCTCCCGGTCTGGCGACAAATGTCGTGCTACTTGCCGTTTCGTAATAGCGCACCCAATACCAGAACGTGATGGCAATATAAATATTCATTGCCAACAGTAATAATTGCGTCGCTTTACGCCAGGTCGTGGCATTACGCCAGTCATTCCACGGTAATTTGCCGCCCGTCGTGCCTGGCCGCCGCTGCCAGCGGGTTCTTTTATTCTCTGCCATGATTTTGCCAGTCCGTTAAGTTGTATACCAAATGCCACTATTCTAGTTGTTCTTAACTGGCTGATATTGATTCAAATCGCGTTCAGGTCTTTCTTATGCAACCATGCTTCCAGAGCGGCAACACTGCGTGTAATTTCTTCGTGTGGAAGGGGGGCAGATAATGGCTGCTGCTCCAGTTGTGCGCATAGCTGGCTGGCGATATGCATTCCCAGACTCGAGCAACTGCTTTTTAGCTGATGCGCGGCACGCTTTATTTTCTCGCTATCCTGACTGGCGCGGGCAATGTCGATTTCATCGAGAAGCGGCAGGGCATGTTGTGTAAATAATACCAGCCATTCGTGGATCTTCTCCGTCCCCATTAACTGAGCATCTTCATTGAGTTGCGATACATCCAGCGATTGATCATTATTGACTTGCAGTTGGAGATAGTGCGCCAGTAACTGACCGAGCACTTCACGCGGCACCGGTTTAGGGATAATCCCGCGGAATAATGAACTGGTACGCTGGCGCAGCGTTTCGTCAATGACATGGGCGCTAAAGCCAATCAAAACCAGCGACGGATATTGCTGTGCCAGTTGTCGGGCAAGCGTAATGCCGTCGATATCCGGCAGATCAAAATCCACCAGTGCGGCAGCAAACGGTTCGCTATTTTGCAGTGTCTCTAAAGCCTGCGCGGCATTGCCAACAGCAACAATCTGCGCACCACTGGTTTTCAGCATCTCAATGGTAATTCGCTGGGTTAGCGGGTTATCTTCAATTAACAGCAAACGTAAACCGTCAAGACGCACCGCCTGATTGACTGTTTTTGGCACGGGTGCCGTGGCAACACGTAACGGCAAGCGTAAACAAAAACAGCTTCCAACCTCCGGCGTGCTGGTGGCGCTCAGTTCGCCGCCCATCGCCTGGGCCAGACGGCTACTGATAGTCAGTCCCAGCCCGGTGCCGCCGCGTTTGCCGCTTACCTGCACAAATGGCTGGAAGATTTCTGCCAGTTTCGCGGGATCAATACCGCAGCCGCTGTCTTCCACTTCGACCAGCCATTGCTCGCCATCAGTGCGACTACGCAGGATAATGTACCCTTCGTCAGTAAAACGCAGGGCGTTGCTCAACAGGTTGGTTATAACCTGACGAATACGTCGTGGATCGCCCATTAACGCGCACGGCATATCATCGGCAATTGCCGTTGCCAGGCGAATCGGGCGACCTTTCACCCGTCCGCTCATTAATTGCAGGGTACTTTCCAGCAGCGGGCGCGGTTCAAAGGGCTCATCGCTGACCGAAACATTCTTGCCACCTGCTTCGATAGCGGAATAATCGAGAATATCGTTGAGGATGGTCAGCAACGATTCACCAGAGTCAGTAATTGCCCGCAAATCATCACGCTGGGCGTTAAGTGCGGGGTTATCTGCCAGCAGTTGAGCAGTGCCGAGAATACCGTACAGCGGTGTGCGGATCTCATGGCTCATCGCCGCCAGAAACGCCGATTTTGCCTGGCTGGCTTTTTCTGCTTCCGCCCGTGCCTGTCGGTGTTCTATCACCAGTTCCTGCAATTCAGCTGTACGCGCTTTGACCTGCGCCGCCAGCTGTTCGCGGTGGCGATTCAGTGCATGAACATTGCTGCGAAACGCATCCATCAGCCGCCCGATGGTATCCAGCTCCCGTACGCCAGCGGTTTCCGGGAAAGGGGAGTCAATATCACCGTCCAGCAGCCGTTGCAGCGCCTGCGTTTGTTCGGCAAGTGGACGCGTGACTGAGCGATAAACCACGCGCCAGAGGATCAGAATCAGTGCGCAAAGTGAAACCATCCCCAGCAATAACAGGCTGTATTGCCCGCGTGCACTCGCTTTTTCCAGATGCGCCAGTCCGTGCTGATTACGCAGCTCAATGGTGTCGACCAGCTGACTGACTTCGCTACTAAACTGCGCGAACTGGGCGATGTTATTTTGTGCGAGAGTTTGTAGGTGATTGCTGATTTCACTGTCCTGCTGATACAGCGCCAGCAAATCGCTATATTGGCTAACGGTAGTTAACGTTGTTGCGACCTGCGCACGAACACCCGGATCTTCAATGCGTATTTGCCGACGTTGCAGAATTTTCACCGCATTATTGAGCTGCTTTTCCAGCGTTGGTGCATTTTTCTGGATCTGCTCCAGCCCCAGATTCATCACCATTTGCTGCACCCGCAGAGCGCTAAGGCGCAGTTCATTCATCTGGTTAACATACTCAAGATCGATATCAATCAGCCGATCGAGTGCACTTTCAGCAGCCTGACGCTGATCTTGTTCGATCAAATCGTAAATCCCGGCCTGGGTCGCTCCAGCGGAAGTTGTCGCATTATTCGCCTGACCTTGCGCCAGGCGTGCGATCTCATCGGCGGCAGCGACTATCTGCTGACTGAGTTGCTGTTGTTGCTGGCGCAGTTGCAAACGCTGCCCCACCAGTTCCCCTTGCTGACGTAACGAACGGGAGATCTCCTGCTCCTGTTGTTCAATAGCGGTGGTATCAAAACCTTGTTCCCGTAACGCTTGCAGCAACGCATTAATCTTCAGGCTTTGTGCGGTGAGCATTCGCCCCTGCGCCTGCCACATCTTTTCGTTATCGGCACTGGTCAGGTTCTGCGCGGCGAAAAGTTCCCAGGCGCTGGCTTCGCTCAACTGGCGCGCCATATTCATGGTAGGAATCAATGCCTGAGTGTTGTCTTTTTCCACCTGGCTGATAAAGCGCAGGTTGTACCATCCCACCAGGGTACTGGTCAGGGTTAACAGCGCCATCAGGGCAAAGCCCATCCAGAGTCTTCGGGTCAGGGTTAAATTCACGGTCGGTGCACTTTAGGTGAAAAAGGTTGAGTCGCAAAGCGGAATGCATCTAGCATAAAGCCTTATTATTGATGAGGCTATCATGCGCGTACTGCTATTTTTACTTCTTTCCCTTTTCATGTTGCCGGCATTTTCGGCTGATAACCTGTTGCGCTGGCATGATGCGCAGCATTTCACGGTGCAAGCCTCTACGCCGCTTAAAGCCAAACGCGCATGGAAACTGTGCGCGCTTTATCCCAGCCTGAAAGATTCATATTGGTTATCGTTGAACTATGGTATGCAGGAGGCTGCTCGCCGCTACGGTGTGGATTTAAAAGTGCTGGAGGCAGGCGGCTACAGCCAGTTGGCTACCCAGCAAGCACAAATCGACCAGTGTAAACAGTGGGGCGCAGAGGCCATTTTGCTCGGTAGTAGCACGACCTCATTTCCCGACCTGCAAAAGCAGGTAGCAAGTCTGCCGGTGATCGAACTGGTAAATGCTATTGATGCTCCCCAGGTGAAAAGCCGCGTTGGTGTGCCCTGGTTTCAGATGGGCTATCAACCGGGGCGATATCTGGTGCAATGGGCGCACGGTAAACCACTGAATGTGCTGTTGATGCCCGGACCCGATAACGCCGGGGGCAGTAAGGAGATGGTCGAGGGTTTTCGCGCAGCCATTGCCGGAAGCCCGGTGCGTATTGTTGATATTGCGCTTGGTGATAACGATATTGAAATCCAGCGTAACCTGTTGCAGGAGATGCTGGAACGCCATCCAGAAATCGACGTCGTTGCCGGAACGGCCATTGCGGCAGAGGCGGCAATGGGGGAAGGGCGTAACCTGAAAACGCCGCTTACCGTGGTGTCGTTTTATCTTTCACATCAGGTGTATCGCGGGCTGAAGCGGGGAAGAGTGATTATGGCTGCCAGCGATCAAATGGTCTGGCAGGGGGAACTGGCGGTTGAGCAGGCCATCAGGCAATTACAGGGGCAATCGGTTTCTGATAATGTCAGCCCACCGATTTTAGTTCTGACGCCGAAAAATGCCGACCGTGAACATATTCGCCGCTCGCTGTCACCAGGGGGATTTCGTCCGGTCTATTTTTATCAGCACACATCAGCGGCTAAGAAATAACCTTCACCATGTTGCGTCACCAGTAAATCCGCGCTGAGTTTATGACGTAAACGACGAATTAACACATCGACGGTGCGCAGGTCAGGGTTTTCCACCCGACGCGCAGAAAGCATACGTAGCAGACGTTCACGGCTGAGAATTTCGCCCGGATTCGTCACAAATGCCACCAACATTTCATACTCTGCGCGGGTCAGTTTAATCGGCTCGCCATCCCGCTCCAGCGTATGGCGCGACACATTCAGGCAATAACCGGCAAAGCGATAGCAGTTGTCCTGAGTGTGCGGTTGAGCTTGTCGCGCGAGGTCGATTCGCCAGAGCAGATTTTTCACCCGTACTACCAGTTCGCGCAGTTCCAGCGGTTTGGTGACGTAATCGTCTGCGCCCATTTCCAGCCCAACAATACGGTCAATCCGATCGCTGCGTCCGGTAACCAGAATAATCCCCACCGTTGAGCGTTCTCGCAGGGCGCGGGTTAACATCAGGCCATTTTCATCGGGTAAGTTGATATCCAGCAGAATTAAATCTACCGACTGATTCTGCATAATTTCCCGTAGCCCGGCACCGCTCGCCGTAACGGAAACGGTATACCCCTCCTGAGTGAAGTAGGATTGTAATCGCGCCTGGGTAACCGGCTCATCTTCAACAATAACAATGTGATGTGGCATCAGAGGGTTTTACTCATTCTGTTCATATCTGTTCATATTCTGCCGTAAGCCGTTCATCCTGACCAGTGCCGCTGTTCATATTTGCTCATTAAGATCGCTTCACTAAACCATAATTCTACAGGGGTTATTATGCGGAAACTCTGGAACGCGCTACGCCGACCCAGTGCTCGTTGGTCGGTACTGGCGCTGGTCGCAATTGGGATTGTGATTGGCATTGCGCTGATTGTATTGCCACACGTTGGGATCAAAGTCACCAGCACAACCGAATTTTGTGTCAGTTGCCACAGTATGCAACCGGTGTATGAAGAATATAAACAGTCGGTGCATTTCCAGAACGCCTCCGGCGTGCGAGCTGAATGCCATGACTGTCATATCCCGCCGGATATTCCAGGCATGGTGAAGCGCAAACTGGAAGCGAGCAATGATATCTACCAGACCTTTATTGCTCACTCCATTGATACACCTGAAAAATTCGAAGCCAAACGCGCGGAACTTGCCGAGCGTGAATGGGCGCGAATGAAAGAAAACAACTCGGCAACCTGCCGCTCCTGCCATAACTACGATGCGATGGATCATGCGAAGCAGCATCCTGAAGCAGCACGTCAGATGAAGGTGGCAGCGAAAGATAATCAATCCTGCATCGACTGTCATAAAGGTATTGCCCACCAGTTACCGGATATGAGTAGCGGCTTCCGTAAGCAGTTCGATGAGCTGCGCGCCAGTGCTAATGACAGTGGTGACACGCTGTACTCTATTGATATTAAGCCAATTTATGCGGCGAAAGGCGATAAAGAAGCCTCTGGTTCTCTGCTGCCTGCTTCGGAAGTGAAAGTCCTTAAACGTGACGGCGACTGGCTGCAAATTGAAATTACCGGCTGGACGGAAAGCGCCGGACGTCAGCGTGTACTCACCCAATTCCCAGGTAAACGCATCTTTGTTGCCTCGATTCGTGGTGATGTGCAGCAGCAGGTAAAAACGCTGGAGAAAACCACCGTTGCCGACACCAATACCGAGTGGAGCAAGTTGCAGGCCACTGCGTGGATGAAGAAAGGCGACATGGTGAACGATATCAAACCGATCTGGGCTTATGCGGATTCGTTGTACAACGGCACCTGTAACCAGTGCCACGGCGCACCGGAAATCGCCCACTTTGACGCTAACGGTTGGATCGGCACGCTCAACGGCATGATTGGCTTTACCAGTCTCGATAAACGTGAAGAACGCACCTTGTTGAAATATCTGCAAATGAATGCGTCTGACACCGCAGGTAAGGCTCACGGCGATAAGAAGGAAGAAAAATAATGAACAATAACGATCTCTTTCAGGCATCACGTCGGCGTTTTCTGGCACAACTCGGCGGCTTAACCGTCGCCGGGATGCTGGGGCCGTCATTGTTAACGCCGCGACGTGCGACTGCGGCGCAAGCGGCGACTGACGCTGTCATCTCGAAAGAGGGCATTCTTACCGGGTCGCACTGGGGGGCTATCCGCGCGACGGTGAAGGATGGTCGCTTTGTGGCGGCAAAACCGTTCGAACTGGATAAATATCCGTCGAAAATGATTGCCGGATTGCCGGATCACGTACACAACGCGGCGCGTATTCGTTATCCGATGGTACGCGTGGACTGGCTGCGTAAGCGCCATCTCAGCGATACCTCCCAGCGCGGTGATAACCGTTTTGTGCGCGTGAGCTGGGATGAAGCCCTCGACATGTTCTATGAAGAACTGGAACGCGTGCAGAAAACTCACGGGCCGAGTGCCTTGCTGACCGCCAGTGGTTGGCAATCGACGGGGATGTTCCATAACGCTTCGGGGATGCTGGCGAAAGCTATTGCCTTGCATGGTAATAGCGTTGGTACGGGCGGAGATTACTCTACCGGTGCTGCGCAGGTGATCCTGCCGCGCGTAGTCGGTTCGATGGAAGTGTATGAACAGCAAACCTCCTGGCCGCTGGTATTGCAGAACAGCAAAACCATTGTGCTGTGGGGCTCCGATTTGCTGAAAAACCAGCAAGCGAACTGGTGGTGCCCGGATCACGATGTTTATGAATATTACGCGCAGCTAAAAGCGAAAGTCGCCGCCGGTGAAATTGAGGTCATCAGCATCGATCCGGTTGTCACATCCACCCATGAGTATCTGGGGCGCGAGCATGTGAAGCACATTGCGGTTAACCCGCAAACTGACGTGCCGCTGCAACTGGCGCTGGCACATACGCTGTACAGTGAAAACCTGTACGACAAAAACTTCCTTGCTAACTACTGTGTGGGTTTTGAGCAGTTCCTGCCGTATCTGCTGGGTGAGAAAGACGGTCAGCCGAAAGATGCCGCATGGGCTGAAAAACTGACCGGCATTGATGCCGAAACCATTCGTGGGCTGGCGCGGCAGATGGCGGCGAACAGAACGCAAATTATTGCTGGCTGGTGCGTGCAGCGTATGCAGCACGGTGAACAGTGGGCGTGGATGATTGTGGTTCTGGCGGCGATGCTGGGGCAAATTGGCCTGCCAGGTGGTGGTTTTGGTTTTGGCTGGCACTACAACGGCGCAGGCACGCCGGGGCGTAAAGGCGTTATTCTGAGTGGTTTCTCCGGCTCTACGTCGATTCCGCCTGTTCACGACAACAGTGACTACAAAGGCTACAGCAGCACTATTCCGATTGCCCGTTTTATCGATGCGATCCTCGAACCGGGGAAAGTGATCAACTGGAACGGTAAATCGGTAAAACTGCCGCCGCTGAAAATGTGTATTTTTGCCGGAACTAACCCATTCCATCGCCATCAGCAGATCAACCGCATTATTGAAGGCTTGCGCAAGCTGGAAACGGTTATCGCCATAGATAACCAGTGGACCTCAACCTGCCGCTTTGCCGATATCGTACTGCCTGCGACCACGCAGTTTGAGCGTAACGATCTCGACCAGTACGGCAATCACTCCAACCGTGGCATTATCGCCATGAAACAGGTGGTGCCGCCGCAGTTCGAGGCGCGCAACGACTTCGATATTTTCCGCGAGCTGTGCCGTCGCTTTAATCGCGAAGAAGCCTTTACCGAAGGGCTGGACGAAATGGGCTGGCTGAAACGCATCTGGCAGGAAGGTGTACAGCAAGGCAAAGGACGCGGCGTTCATCTGCCAGCGTTTGATGACTTCTGGAATAACAAAGAGTACGTCGAGTTTGACCATCCGCAGATGTTTGTTCGCCACCAGGCATTCCGCGAAGATCCGGATCTCGAACCGCTGGGCACGCCGAGTGGCCTGATTGAGATCTACTCGAAAACTATCGCCGATATGAACTACGACGATTGTCAGGGGCATCCGATGTGGTTTGAGAAAATCGAACGCTCCCACGGTGGGCCTGGCTCGCAAAAGTATCCGTTGCATCTGCAATCTGTGCATCCGGATTTCCGACTTCACTCGCAGTTATGTGAGTCGGAAACGCTGCGTCAGCAATATACGGTAGCGGGTAAAGAGCCAGTATTCATTAACCCGCAGGATGCCAGCGCGCGCGGTATTCGTAACGGTGATGTGGTACGCGTCTTTAACGCTCGCGGTCAGGTGTTGGCAGGGGCAGTGGTTTCTGACCGCTATGCACCCGGCGTGGCACGAATTCACGAAGGGGCATGGTACGATCCAGATAAAGGCGGCGAGCCTGGTGCGCTGTGCAAATACGGTAACCCCAACGTGTTGACCATCGACATCGGTACATCGCAGCTGGCGCAGGCGACCAGTGCGCACACTACGCTGGTGGAAATTGAGAAGTACAACGGAACAGTGGAGCAGGTGACGGCGTTTAACGGCCCCGTGGAGATGGTGGCGCAGTGCGAATATGTTCCCGCGTCGCAGGTGAAATCATGACCACGCTGACAGCACAACAGATTGCCTGTGTTTACGCCTGGCTAGCGCAGTTGTTCTCCCGTGAGCTGGACGATGAACAACTGACGCAAATCGCCAGTGCGCAGATGGCTGAATGGTTTTCGTTGCTGAAAAGCGAACCGCCGCTCACTGCGGCGGTGAACGAGCTGGAAAACCGTATTGCCACGCTGACAGTACGTGACGATGCCCGTCTGGAACTGGCCGCGGACTTTTGCGGCCTGTTTCTGATGACCGACAAACAAGCGGCGCTGCCGTATGCATCGGCCTACAAACAGGACGAGCAAGAGATTAAACGCTTGTTAGTTGAGGCAGGGATGGAAACCAGCGGCAATTTCAACGAACCGGCAGATCATCTGGCGATCTATCTCGAATTGCTCAGCCATCTGCATTTTTCGCTGGGAGAGGGGACCGTTCCTGCGCGAAGAATCGACAGTTTGCGGCAAAAAACACTGACGGCGCTGTGGCAATGGTTACCAGAGTTTGTTGCGCGTTGTCGTCAGTATGACAGCTTTGGTTTTTACGCGGCACTAAGCCAGTTATTGCTGGTGTTAGTGGAGTGCGACCACCAAAACAGATAACGTCGTTTGTGCGCCTGAAAAGACGCGTTTAGCGTCGCATCAGGCATTATGGCGCAGTTGCCGGATGCGGCGTGAACGTCTTATCCGGCCCACAGGAACTGTAATCTTTGTAGACCGGTTAAGATGCGTCATCGCATCCGGCAAACACACATCACGGATGAGCTACAAACCGGGAAAGCCGCTGGCGCAGCAGGCGGTTTTCCTGCTTCAGGTGCGCAATATCATCCATTAACGTCAGCGCCACCGCGATCCCCGGCCAGTCCAGAGCCAGTTCATGACGCAGGCGTACCGCGCGTTGCACCACAATGGCGGCATGGTCGTCAAATACCCAGGTTGTTTCCTGGATCTCACGCGGTTCAACCACCCCCAAACCGACAATTTCATTCAACTCCTCTTCAGAGATGCCGGTATGCAGGCAAAATTCGGTAATAGTAAAAGTCACCGTAACATTAGCCATTATGCTTTCCCCCAATCTTTACGTGGATCAAAAGACGACTGGGCGTCTGCCAGTTGCTGCCACAGCGCGGCAGTGTTTTCATCCGGTTTCGGCGGCATCACGATTTTCAGTACCGCATACAGATCGCCGGTCTGTTTTTTGCTCACCAGACCTTTGCCTTTAACGCGCAATCGTTGCCCGGCCTGGCTGCCTGGCGGGATAGTCAGCAAAATGCTTTCTTTCAGTGTTGGAACGGTGACTTTAGCACCCAGCGCCGCTTCCCACGGGCTAACCGGCACCACAATTTCCAGATCCTGGCCGACAATATCAAACAGCGGATGTGGCGCAATATGAATCACCAGCCACAAATCGCCATTTGGACCGCCGTTTTCGCCCGGCGTCCCCTGGCCTTTCAGACGGATGCGTTGACCATTGCCGACGCCCGCCGGGATCTTCACATTCAGCGTTTTCGGAATTTCCTGTTCGATCATGCCAAAGGCGTTATAAACCGGCAGGTTATAGCTGATGGTACGCTTATGCTCAGTAAGCGTTTCTTCGAGGAATACCGCCACTTCGATTTCAATATCGTGGCCGCGTGTGGCGGGGCGTTGACGGCTCTGGCGGGCATGCTGACCGAAAATTGACGAGAAGATATCGTCAAAATCTTCGGCGTTAAAACTCTGACCGTCGCCATGGTGGAACTGACGGTTAAATTGCGGATCGTTGCGATGTTGCCACATCTGATCATACTCAGCGCGACGTTGTTCATCACTTAACACTTCCCAGGCTTCAGCGACCTCTTTGAAGCGGGCTTCGGCATCCGGTTCTTTGCTGACATCAGGATGGTATTTGCGGGCAAGTCGACGATAGGCGGTCTTGATTGTCTTGAGATCGTCCGTCGGTTTCACGCCCATGATGGCGTAATAATCCTTTAATTCCATAGCGTTATCTCGCGTAAATCAACACAAATTGAAGGAACCCCTGTAAGGTAACTCCTATAAGTGTAGGGTAATCCTCAAAATTTCATATGCCAACACAGAATATGTTATTGAAATCATCGCGGAGAGGAGGTCGCCATCAAGATGGGTTGCTGAACATATTTTAAACAGGTGAAAAAGGGTGAGCGATTTTTGATAGTTGAACCAGGCACTTTAAGTTTAACTAGGGCGTCATTATTTATTAAATTTTATAGACGCTATATATGGGTAGTAATATACATGGAATTAGTTGCACTGCAAATAATTATTTGAAACAGGCCTGGAACGATATAAAAAATGAGTACGAAAAAAATCAAACATATTCAATCACGCTTTTTGAAAACACACTGGTGTGTTTTATGCGGTTATACAATGAACTCAGACGTAAAGTAAATGAAGAGGATACTCCATGTCTGGAATGTGAATCACTAGAAAAAGAATTTGAGGAAATGCAGAATGATAATGATCTATCATTATTTATGAGAGCATTGCGTACTAATGATACACAAATTTATTCAGGGGTTTCAGGAGGTATTACATATACTATACAATATGTTCGAGATATTGATATTGTTAGAGTGTCCTTGCCGGGCAGAGCTTCAGAGTCTATCACAGATTTTAAAGGTTATTATTGGTATAACTTTATGGAGTATATTGAAAACATTAATGCGTGTGATGATGTTTTTTCTGAGTATTGTTTTGATGATGAAAATATAAGTGTCCAGCCAGAGCGGATAAATACGCCGGGAATATCTGATTTGGATTCTGACATTGATTTGTCTGGTATATCTTTTATTCAGCGTGAAACTAACCAGGCATTAGGATTAAAATATGCTCCTGTAGATGGCGATGGATATTGTCTGTTAAGAGCTATACTGGTTTTAAAACAACATGATTATTCATGGGCGCTGGTCAGTTATAAGATGCAAAAGGAAGTTTACAACGAATTCATTAAAATGGTTGATAAAAAAACGATCGAGGCTCTTGTTGATACGGCATTCTATAATCTCAGGGAAGATGTAAAGACGTTATTTGGCGTTGATCTACAATCTGACAACCAAATTCAGGGGCAGAGTAGTCTTATGTCATGGAGCTTTCTGTTTTTTAAAAAACAATTCATTGATAGTTGCTTGAATAACGAAAAATGTATCCTGCATTTACCCGAGTTTATATTTAATGATAACAAGAACTTGCTTGCTTTAGATACCGACACGTCGGATAGGATTAAAGCGGTGAAGAATTTTCTTGCTGTTCTTTCAGATAGCATTTGCTCATTATTTATTGTTAATAGTAATGTGGCATCAATCTCCTTGGGGAATGAATCCTTTTCAACAGATGAAGATCTTGAGTATGGTTATTTAATGAACACTGGCAATCATTATGACGTTTACCTCCCTCCTGAACTTTTTGCTCAGGCTTACAAGTTAAACAATAAGGAAATGAATGCGCAACTCGACTATTTAAATCGTTATGCAATTTAATGGCAAAGGCATATGCTAAAAACCATTGTTATTAGTCTCACACTTTTTTATTGGTAAATATTGTCTCTGTATTGGTAACGCCGCAGATATTCTGTTTAGCCACAGGTGCAATTATCAGCGGCGTACGCGAGGCAGGGGCTAATCAGGCATAGTTTGCGTCAAACCTTGCCTGTTTTTGAAGATGTATATAGAAAAACAGGCGTTCAACAAGCCATTTTGCGAACCTGTTCCCGGAAAAAAGTCATATTTCTGTCACACTCTTTAGTGATTGATAACAAAAGAGGTGCCAGGAATGAACAAAACGCTAATCGCCGCAGCTGTGGCAGGGATAGTTTTACTCGCTTCAAACGCTCAGGCACAAACCGTACCGGAAGGCTATCAGCTACAGCAAGTGCTCATGATGAGCCGCCATAACTTACGTGCGCCGCTGGCGAACAATGGCAGTGTGCTGGAGCAGTCGACGCCGAATAAATGGCCAGAATGGGACGTCCCCGGTGGGCAACTCACCACCAAAGGTGGCGTGCTCGAAGTGTATATGGGCCATTACATGCGTGAATGGCTGGCAGAGCAGGGGATGGTGAAATCGGGGGAATGCCCGCCGCCGTACACCGTTTATGCCTATGCCAATAGTCTGCAACGTACCGTTGCGACCGCACAGTTCTTTATTACCGGCGCATTCCCGGGGTGTGATATTCCTGTGCATCACCAGGAAAAAATGGGCACTATGGACCCAACCTTTAACCCGGTGATCACCGATGATTCCGCCGCATTCAGTGAACAGGCGGTGGCGGCAATGGAGAAAGAGCTCAGCAAACTCCAGCTTACCGACAGCTACCAGCTACTGGAAAAAATCGTTAACTATAAAGATTCCCCTGCCTGTAAAGAGAAACAACAGTGTTCGCTGGTGGATGGCAAAAATACCTTTAGCGCCAAGTATCAACAAGAACCAGGTGTTTCCGGGCCGCTGAAAGTCGGCAACTCGCTGGTAGATGCGTTTACTTTGCAATATTACGAAGGTTTTCCGATGGATCAGGTGGCCTGGGGAGAAATCAAATCTGACCAGCAGTGGAAGGTGTTGTCGAAGCTTAAAAACGGCTACCAGGACAGCCTGTTTACCTCACCGGAAGTGGCGCGCAATGTTGCGAAACCGCTGGTCAGTTATATCGACAAAGCTCTGGTCACCGATCGCACCAGCGCACCGAAAATTACAGTGTTGGTTGGGCACGACTCCAACATTGCCTCTCTGTTAACGGCGCTGGATTTCAAACCGTATCAGTTGCATGACCAGAACGAACGCACGCCGATTGGCGGCAAAATCGTTTTCCAGCGTTGGCATGACAGCAAAGCCAATCGCGATTTGATGAAAATTGAATATGTGTATCAGAGTGCGGAACAGTTACGTAATGCCGATGCGTTAACCCTGCAGGCACCTGCGCAGCGTGTGACGCTGGAATTAAGCGGTTGCCCGATAGACGCTGATGGTTTCTGCCCGATGGATAAGTTTGATAGCGTGTTGAATGAAGCGGTGAAATAACAGAAAACTCCCCCGCGAGAAGCGGGGGAGTCGCTGGTTAAACGTTTTTACGTTCGATGGTCTGTTCGCCCCAAAAAAGCGAATCTTTATCGGTCTTAGCAAAGGCTTTGACTAACACTTCATCACTACCTTCTTCCCAAATCTTTTCCGCCATTTTTTCGTCGTACCCGGCGACTTCGAAAATGGCCTCGGCTATTTCCGGCGACGTATTGCGCAGAGATGCCCATTCACCGACGTGATGAGCTTTCGCTTCTTGAGTTGGCATGCGTATCCTCCTGTTGAAGATTAGCCGTTAAGTTTAACTGCCAGACCTGCGACATATTCCCCTTGATAACGAGCAATAGACAGTTCTTCCTGGCTGGGCTGGCGTGAACCGTCACCGCCTGCGATGGTGGTTGCGCCGTACGGCGTACCGCCGCGAACCTGTGAAACGTCAAATAATTCCTGCGCTGCGTAGCCAATAGGGACAATTACCATGCCGTGATGCGCAAGGGTCGTCCAGGTGGATGTGATGGTTTGTTCCTGACCGCCGCCAGTACCGGTAGAACTAAAGACGCTCGCCAGTTTTCCGTATAGTGCGCCGGAAGCCCACAGGCCGCCCGTCTGGTCGAGGAAGGTACGCATTTGACCGGACATGTTGCCAAAGCGGGTAGGTGTACCAAAAATAATGGCGTCGTAATCGGCCAGTTCTTGCGGGGTTGCAACCGGTGCAGTTTGCGTTTTACCGCCTGCTTTTTCAAATAATTGCGGCGGCATGGTTTCCGGTACACGCTTAACGACAACTTCAGCGCCATCCACTTTGCTTGCACCCTCAGCGACTGCGCGTGCCATCGTTTCAATATGTCCGTACATGGAATAATAAAGCACCAGAACTTTAGCCATTTCTAACCACTCCTCGTGTTATCTCTATTCCGTAGCGATTCGCTACCACTTATTTAAAGATAAGACGTCCTTTTCAGAGTGCAAATTTCACAACCACTTATTTGATTTATAACAACTTTCACAAGCACGTAATTTTGTCGCAAAATGACACATTTTTATCTCATCGCGTTTTTTTAATCATAAGAGCGGCTTATGGATAATTATTGGAGATGATATCTATTCTCGCTAAGAAGCTGTTGCAGGATATTACCAAACGCGGGTCTGCCCGCGTCAGTTCACTAAGCTTAGTCCCACGTAGCGAAAATATGGCAGCCGCCATACGCCGCGTTAATTCTATGCAATATGATGTCTATACCCAGACGGAGGTCAGTAATGGCAAACCATCGAGGCGGTTCCGGCAATTTTGCAGAAGACCGCGAAAGAGCATCAGAAGCAGGTAAAAAAGGTGGTAAGAGCAGTCACGGCAAAAGCGACAACTAGCCGGGCTAATCAATGACGAATGCATTTTTGTCTGTAGCTCGTCAAAAAGCCATCACCGCCGGTTACCCGGTGGTTGATACTGATGACAAATGTAAGCTTGCCTGATGCGCGATGCTTATCAGGCCTACCAGAAGATTGCAATATATTGAATTTGCACTGTTTTGTAGGCCGGATAAGGCGTTTACGCCGCATCCGGCATGAACAATGCGTACGTTGTCAACAATCTGCACCGCCGGTAACCCCGGCGGTTTTCTGTTTATGGCTCCTGATGAACAACTTCTGGCGGTGGAACGTCAACCAACTTTCTGCTTAACAACGCATTGAGTAAAATCGCGCCAAAGGTTGCTGTACCAATCCCTCCCAACGTAAAACCGCCCAGCGTGAGAGCAAAATCACCCGCGCCCAGCACTAAGGTTACTGCGACCATAATCAAATTACCGTTCTGGCTTAAATCGACACGGTTTTGTACCCATATCCTTGCGCCTGCGACGGCAATCAGCCCGAACACAACAATTGATGCACCACCAATAACCGCGGCCGGAATGGTATGAATCAGCGCACCAAATTTCGGTGAAAAGCCCAACAGCATGGCGATGACGGCAGCAGCAACAAACACCAGCGTCGAGTAGACTTTGGTCACGGCCATCACACCGATATTTTCAGCATAGGTGGTCACGCCGCTACCGCCGACAGAGCCGGAAAGCATCGTTGCCAGACCATCGCCTACGAATGCCCGCCCCATATACGGGTCCATATTGCGTCCGGTCATCCCGGCGACTGCCTTGAGATGACCTAAGTTTTCCGCCACCAGAATCACCGCCACGGGCGCAATCAGCATCATTGCCTGACCATTAAAAGCAGGAGTGGAAAAATGTGGCAGACCGAACCAGGCAGCATGGCTGACGAGAGTAAAATCGACGGCTTTTCCCAGCCCTAAAACGTTGGTCATCACGCCATACAGCAGACAGGCGACAATTAATCCTACGAGAATCAATAACCGCTGGATCATGCCACGGGTAAACACCGCCACCAGCCCAATACACAGCACCGTCATTACCGCCATCCAGCTATCAAAGGCCGAAGCCGATACACTTTTCACTGCGATAGGCGCTAAGTTCAGGCCAATCGCCATCACCACCGCACCCGTCACCACCGGCGGCATCAGTCGTTCAATCCAGCGCGTACCGATTTTCATCACCACCAGGCCAATGACGGTATAAACCAGCCCACAGGCGATAATCCCGCCCAGCGCAATGCTGATATTCGGGTTAATGCCCTGACCGTTAAAGCCCGTCGCGGCGATCACCACGCCGACAAAAGCCGCGCTGGAGCCGAGATAACTGGGGACGCGCCCGCCGGTAATAAAGAAAAACAGTAACGTGCCGATCCCCGACATTAAAATGGAAAGATTGGGATCCAGCCCCATCAGAATCGGCATTAACACCGTCGCGCCAAACATCGCCACCGCGTGTTGAACGCCCATTACTGCCGTCTGAGCAAACGGCAATCGTTCATCCGGCGCGACCACGCCGCTCTCTGTAGAGGTCGATTTTAACTGCCAGTGAGGAAAACCGAACATTGCCATCAGCTGTCTCCTTAAGGAGGTTAACAAGCAGGGCGCATCAGCGCGTGATAACTGCGATCGAACCACACCAGCCCGTAGGGTGTGGTGTGACGATGAATCGCTTCGATGGCGCAAAACAGAATGTCGTGGGTGCCGACGCTCACCACCTGGCTGATACGGCAGTCAAACGAAACCAGAGCCTCTTCCAGTTGCGGGCATCCGGTCACCCCCGTCTGCCAGCGGGCGGCGGCAAAGCGGTGTTCCATGGGCGTTTTGCCGCCAAAAAGGTTTGAAAGCGGCTCCTGCCCGGCGCTAAGTGTATTTACACACAGCGTTCGATTTTCATTGAATGCCGGCCAGACGGACGCCCCACGATTCAGGCACACCAGTAATGTGGGCGGCGTATCGGTCACACTGCAGACGGCGCTGGCGGTGAACCCGGCGCGCCCGGCTGGACCGTCCGTGGTGATAATATTGACCGCCGCGCCCATGCAGGACATCGCATCGCGAAAAGTTTGTTGATCGACAATGTTCATAGTTTGCTCCTTACAACAGCCCGCAGGCTTCTTCAAAGGACAGACGTGGCAGGCGCGCATAAAGCTTGCTGCTATCGCCATAGCCGATATTAATCAGCAGATTGCTCTTCAGCGTGCTGCCCGTAAAAAAGGCGTCGTCCACGTGTTGACGGTCAAAGCCCGACATCGGGCCGGTATCCAGTCCCAGCGCCCGGCAGGCGACGATCAGATAGGCCGCCTGCATGGAACTGTTGCGAAACGCTGTTTCTTCGGCAAGTTGTGGGCTGGAGGTAAACCAACTGCGGGCATCACCGTGGGGAAACAGTAGTGGTAACCGTTCATAAAATTCACTGTCCCAGGCGACGATAGCGGTGACGGGCGCGGTCAGGGTTTTTTGCAGATTGCCGCTGGAAAGTGCCGGGCGCAGACGTTCTTTTCCTTCTGCCGTGCGGGTAAACACGATCCGTGCCGGAGAACAGTTAGCTGATGTCGGCCCCCATTTCATCAGGGCATAAATCTCCCGTAACGTCTCATCGCTGACGGGGGTCTCCCGCCAGCCGTTGTGAGTGCGGGCATCGGTGAACAGGGTGCTAAGCGCACCTGGGCTAACGGCTTCGTTCATAGCAATTCCTTACAGGGCGGCTTCACGGTGATGTAACAGGCTGGCAAGCCCGTTGAGTAACAGAGCATTAAACGTTTCGGGATCGGTCACGTTGCAGGCGTGTCCGCCATAGGGCATCACCATTTTCTGGCTATCGGGCAGGGCGGCATGAAGTTCACTGGAACATGCTGTTGGCACCAGCAGATCATCACTGGCGCAGATGATTTGCACCGGGCAGCGGATGCGATCCGCATGGTGACTAAAGTCAGCGCGTTTGAGGGCGTTAAGTCGACGCAGTAAATTATTTTTGCCCTGAAAATGCGCCAGTGCCAGCGCGTCTTCTGCCTCCAGGCGAGGTGCGCGGGCCGCCATCCAGTCGGCGGGATAGAGGAACAACGGCTGCGCTTCCACCCATGCCTGCGCGCCGCCGCTATACAGTAATCGTTCGCGAACCTGAAAACAGCGGCGCGTATGGGCGTTTATTCGTAGCCAGCCGTTAACGCTGATCAGCACAGTTACCGACGCGGGATAATCCAGCGCCAGCTGCATTCCCACCAGCGCACCGAGCGCATGGCCGACCACTGCGTAATGCTCAATCCCTGCGGCTACCAGCGCCTGATGCAGTTCCGCTGCCATCTGGGCGATACTGTAATCTTCTGCCAGCGTGTCGGGATTATTGCCGGTGCCGCGCTGGTCGTAACAGACTACCTGATACTCCTGCTCCAGCACCGCCAGTTGCGGTAACCAGTAACTGCCGCTACCCCCAAGACCCGAAATCAACACCACTACGGGCGCATCAGCATAAGGGGGAGGTGAGAGTGAAAGTTTCATCGCGGCCTCACTTGGCGATATGCGCAATTGTGGCGATTTCCACCAGCGCGTCAGGTTTTACCAGTCCGCACTGAATGCAGAATCGCGCCGGTTTATCACCCGGAAAAAACTCGGCGTAGATTTCGTTAATCGCGGCGTAATTTTTCCAGTCGGTAATAAAGATGCTGTTGAAGGTCACATCCGCCATCGTGCCACCCGCCGTCTCGATCACCTTGCGGATAGTTTCCAGAACGTGGCGGGTTTGCGCCTTTGGGTCATCGGCAAACAGCACGTTATTATGTTGATCAAAAGCCAGCGTACCGGAGACATACACCACGCCATCAGCCAGCGTGCCGGGAACGAAGGGGGCCAGCGGTGCGCTGCTGTCAGCGGGAATAATTACGGATTTTGGCATCGTTAAACTCCTTAAGCGATATGAGCAAAGGACGTGGGAGAAAGCGCGTCGCAGAATGTTTCGACGTCGCTGACCCAGCCAAAAAAGGTTTCGATATTGAACAACGCGGCTTTCTGCGCAAATTTCGGCCCCGCCTGGTGAGTTGCGTCTTCAAGCACCACGCCGAAATACTCCAGAAAAAAGCCGTCGCGTAGCGTCGATTCGACGCAGACGTTGGTAGCGATGCCGGTGAAAACCAGATGGCGTATTCCGCGGCTGCGCAAAATGCTGTCCAGCGGCGTATTGAAGAAACCGCTGTAGCGCGGCTTCGGCAGCACAATATCGCCAGGCTGCGGCACCAGTTCATCCACCAGTTGATAATCCCAGGAGCCTTTCGCCAGCAATTTCCCCTGCAGCTGCGGCTGCTTACGCATGGTTTTCAGGGCGTTCGATTTATGAAAATTCGGTGAGCCGGGTCCGCCAGCCTCGACATACTGTTCATCCCAGCCATTTTGAAACCAGATGATCAGCATCCCTGCCGCTCGCGCTGCGGTCACGGCGGTTTGAATGTTGGCAATGACCGGGCGAGTGGTTGAGACATCAAACCCGGCGAGATCTAAGTAGCCGCCTGGCGTGGCATAAGCGTTTTGCATATCCACCACGATCAGCGCACTTTGCTGCGGATCGAAGGTAATGGCTTCCGGTCGAGCGGTTAAGGTCGTCATCATGCCACCTCCTGAGTCAGCGCAGGTAGATGGGCGCGGCATTGCATCAGTGGTTGAATGCGCTCGCCGAAGGTTTCGATTCCCGACAGAAAATCGTCGAAGGTTAACAGCACGCCTTCGGCACCAGGCACGCTTGCGACTTCATCTAACATGCGCGCGACACTGGCGTAAGAACCGACTAACGTCCCCATATTGATGTTTACCGCCGAAGTGGGATCGGCCATCTGACGAACGTTGGTGTCAGTACCGGAGCGGGTATCTTTCTGACTTTGTTCGGTTAGCCAGCTTAACGCCTCTTCATCCGCGCCCGCTTTGTAGTGTTCCCATTTGGCGCGAGCGGCATCGTCGGTTTCATCGGCAATCACCATAAACAACACATAAGAGCCAACGTCGCGTCCGGTTTGCTCTGCGGCCTGTTTCATCCGCGCAGCGGTCGGGGCGAAAGCCGTGGGTGTATTTACGCCTTTGCCGAAACAGAAGTTGAAATCGGCATACCGGGCGGAGAACGCCATGCCAGCGTCGCTTTGCCCGGCGCAGATCACTTTCATGGGGACACTCGGTTGCGGACTCACGCGACAATCATTCATGGTGAAAAAATCGCCTTTAAAATCGCTTTTCCCCGTGCCCCACAGGTCGCGCAGCACCTGAACATATTCGGTGAGATAGTCGTAACGACGGGAGAAATAGTCATCGCCAGGCCAGATACCCATCTGCTCATACTCGGGCTTTTGCCAGCCAGTCACGAGGTTGACGCCAAAACGCCCGCCAGAGATGGAGTCGATGGTTGCGGCCATACGGGCGACGATTGCCGGAGGTAACGTTAAGGTGGCAGCAGTGGCGTAAATCTGAATGCGCGAGGTCACGGCCGCCAGCCCCGCCATCAAGGTGAACGACTCAAGGTTGTGATCCCAGAACTCAGTTTTGCCGCCAAAGCCACGCAGTTTGATCATCGACAGGGCGAAATCGAAATGGTAGTGCTCCGCTTTTTGCACAATGGCTTTATTCAGTTCAAAGGTCGGCATGTACTGCGGCGCGTGGGTCGAAATGAGCCAGCCGTTGTTGCCAATAGGTACGAATACGCCAATTTTCATCATCAACCTCTCTTCGTCTCGTAAAGTGAAAGTCAGACGGGGCGCTGCATCCTGCATATCCTTTTCAGCCGCGTATTGGCTTGTTTGCAAAGCGGATGCCAGTTTTTAAAAAGTTAATGTTATTAATCTGTTAACATTACGTTATCTAAAATATCTGGTAAAAAGTGGACTAAACGGTCAAAACAGTTGCACATAAAACATGCATCTGTGCGCGATGAGAGTGCAGAAGGTCGAGGCCGGGCGGGGGTTTTGCTATCCTGTTGCCAATCTACAAGAGGGGAGAGCGCATGACGCAAGGCGCAGTGAAAACAACGGGTAAACGTTCGCGCGCAGTAAGCGCGAAGAAAAAAGCGATTCTTAGCGCAGCACTGGACACTTTTTCACAATTCGGTTTTCACGGCACAAGGCTGGAGCAGATCGCAGAGTTGGCGGGTGTTTCAAAAACCAATCTGCTGTATTACTTTCCGTCAAAAGAGGCGCTGTATATTGCCGTGCTGCGGCAGATTCTCGATATCTGGCTGGCACCGTTAAAAGCGTTTCGTGAAGATTTCGCCCCGCTGGCGGCGATCAAAGAGTACATCCGTCTGAAGCTGGAAGTCTCACGCGATTATCCGCAGGCTTCGCGCCTGTTCTGTATGGAGATGCTGGCAGGCGCGCCGCTGTTAATGGATGAACTGACGGGCGATTTGAAGGCATTAATTGATGAGAAATCGGCGCTGATTGCCGGTTGGGTCAAAAGCGGCAAACTCGCGCCGATTGATCCGCAGCATTTGATTTTTATGATTTGGGCTTCCACTCAACATTACGCCGATTTCGCCCCTCAGGTGGAGGCGGTGACAGGCGCGACGTTGCGCGATGAGGTATTTTTCAATCAAACGGTTGAAAACGTGCAGCGGATTATTATTGAGGGGATTCGACCACGTTAAAGATGCCGGAGGAGGTTGTAACATCCTCCGGCTACCTGTTTAACCTATAGTCATTAAGCTGGCGTTACCGCCAGCGGCAGCGGTATTCACACTCAGCGAACGCTCGATATACAGCCGTTCCAGAAGGATATTGCTTTCGCCACGGGCAAAACCCTGCACCGAAACAATTGTGCCATCCCGCGCGGCAACTGCTTCACACAATGCGCGAAGCTGATCCGAATCACCGTGGAAGATCACCGCATCAAACGGTTGAGCGGTTATATTTTCCGCTTTCGCCAGTTGAATACGTTCGCTGACTGCCGATGGCAATGCCTTCACTAACTGACGATGCAGCGCGTCATCCGGCCACAGTACCTGGCTGCCCACCGCCAGCACGGCGGCGAGCTGAGTCAGCGCATCCTGCTCATCATCGGCAATACACAACACGCGCTCACGCGGCAGCAGCGTCCAGGTGTTGCGTTCACCCGTCGGCCCCGGCAGCAATCGTTGTGTTCCTGCCTGCGCCAGCTCGCCATATTGCGTACATAACGCCTGCAATTCTGGACGATTTGCTGCCCATTCCCGCAGTGCATTTAGCGGCTGAGTCAATGCGGCTTTCAACTGCGCATCGACCGGATACTTTGCATCCTGACGCGCGAGCGTCACTGCCAGCGCACTTTCCGGGCGATTCGCCAGCAGACGGTAGAGATAGAGCGGACCGCCTGCTTTCGGCCCGGTACCGGACAACCCTTCGCCGCCGAACGGCTGCACACCAACCACTGCGCCCACCATATTACGGTTAACATACAGGTTACCAACATGGGCCGAGCCAGTGACCTGGGCGATGGTTTCATCAATGCGCGTATGGACGCCAAGCGTCAGACCATAACCGGAAGCGTTAATCTGCTCGATCAGCTCTGGTAGCTGGTTACGGTTGTAACGCACCACATGCAGCACCGGACCAAAGACCTCTTTTTGCAATTCGGCAAAGTCATCCAGTTCGATCAGCGTCGGGGCGACAAAGGTGCCGCTTTGCCATTCACGGGCATCTTCGCTGTTTTCCCGCACCGCCTGGAACACCGGACGGCCTTTGCTACGCATGGTCTGAATATGGCGCTCAATATTGGCTTTCGCTTCGCTATCAATCACTGGACCGATATCGGTGGTCAGGCGACCCGGATTACCCATCCGGCATTCGGCCATTGCGCCGCGCAGCATTTTCAACGTGTGGTCGGCAATCTCATCTTGCAGGCACAGCACGCGCAGCGCCGAACAACGCTGACCCGCACTGTCGAACGCCGAGGCCAGTACATCCACGACGACCTGTTCGGTCAGTGCTGAAGAATCGACAATCATCGCGTTCATGCCGCCGGTTTCAGCGATGAGCGGAATAGGGCGACCCTGAGCGTCCAGGCGGCTGGCGATATTGCGCTGCAGTAACGTAGCGACTTCGGTTGAACCGGTAAACATCACCCCGCGCACGCGATCATCACCCGTCAGTTGCGCGCCCACGGTTTCACCCCGACCTGGCAGCAATTGCACCACGCCTGGCGGTACACCCGCTTCCAGCAAAATGGCGATCCCTTGCGCGGCAATCAGCGGCGTTTGTTCTGCCGGTTTTGCCAGCACGCTGTTACCTGCCGCCAGTGCGGCGGCGATCTGCCCGGTGAAAATAGCCAGCGGGAAGTTCCACGGACTGATACACACCACAGGCCCTAATGGACGGTGGGTTTCGTTAGCGAAATCATCCCGCACCTGTCCGGCGTAGTAGTGGAGAAAATCGACCGCTTCGCGCACTTCGGCAATGGCGTTACTGAAGGTTTTTCCGGCCTCACGCACCAGAATACCAATCAGTTGCTGCATCTGGCTTTCCATCAGCACGGCAGCGCGGTGCAAAATCGCTGCGCGTTCAGCCGGAGGCGTGGCAAACCAGATTGGCGCGTTATTAACCGCACTTTCCAGCGCCTGTTCTACTTCACGCGGCGTGGCTTCACGCACATAGCCCACAATATCTTTCGGTTCCGCAGGGTTAATAACGGGCGACATCTCACCTGCCGCTACCGGTTGTTCCAGCATTGGCAAGGCCTGCCATTTTTGCAGTGCACTATTGAGCAGGGCAGAGGAGAGCGAGGCCAGGCGGTGTTCGTTAGCGAGATCCAGCCCTGCCGAGTTGTCGCGCCCGTGACCGTAAAGATCGCGCGGCAGGGGAATTTTCGGATGCGGTAATCCAGTTTGCCCTTCCTGTTGCGCCAGTTTTTCTACAGCAGTGACCGGATCGGCGACCAGTTCATCCAGTGGCAAAGAGGTGTCGGCAATACGGTTAACAAACGAGGTGTTAGCACCGTTTTCCAGCAGGCGACGCACCAGATACGCCAACAGCGTTTCATGTGTGCCAACCGGAGCATAAATACGACACGGACGGTTAAGTTTGCCGTCGGCAACTTTCCCGGTGACCTGCTCATACAGTGGCTCGCCCATACCATGCAGGCACTGGAACTCGTACTGACCCGGGTAGTAGTTCTGCCCCGCCAGTTGATAAATCGCCGCCAGCGTATGGGCGTTGTGCGTCGCGAACTGCGGGTAGATTAGATTCGGCACCGCCAGCAGCTTTTTCGCACAGGCGAGATAAGAAACGTCGGTATACACCTTGCGGGTATAAACCGGATAACCTTCAAGGCCGTCCATCTGCGCACGCTTAATTTCACTATCCCAGTACGCGCCTTTCACCAGGCGAATCATCAGACGGCGACGGCTGCGGGTGGCGAGATCAATCAGGTAATCGATCACCAACGGGCAGCGTTTTTGATAAGCCTGAATAACAAAACCGATGCCGTTCCAGCCTGCCAGTTCCGGCTCGAAACAGAGTTTTTCCAGCAGATCGAGGGAGATCTCCAGGCGATCGGACTCTTCGGCGTCAATGTTGATACCAATATCGTACTGACGCGCCAGCAGGGTGAGTGATTTCAGACGCGGGTAAAGCTCTTCCATTACCCGGTCATACTGGGCGCGGCTATAACGCGGATGCAGCGCCGACAGTTTGATTGAAATGCCCGGCCCTTCATAGATGCCACGACCGTTAGACGCTTTACCGATGGCGTGAATCGCCTGCTGATAGGAAACCATATACGCCTGTGCATCTGCGGCGGTCAGCGCGGCTTCGCCCAGCATATCGTAAGAGTAACGGAAACCTTTCTCTTCCAGCTTGCGGGCATTGGCTAACGCTTCCGCGATGGTTTCGCCAGTGACGAACTGCTCACCCATCAGGCGCATCGCCATATCCACACCTTTGCGGATCAGCGGTTCACCGCTTTTACCGATAATGCGGTTCAGCGAGCGGGAGAGGCTGGCTTCGTTATGGGTGGAAACCAGTTTGCCAGTAAACAGCAGCCCCCAGGTGGCGGCATTAACAAACAGTGACGGGCTACGACCAATGTGTGACTGCCAGTTACCGTTGCTGATTTTGTCGCGAATTAACGCGTCGCGGGTGGCTTTGTCGGGAATACGCAACAACGCTTCCGCCAGACACATCAGCGCCACGCCTTCCTGCGATGACAGCGAAAACTCCTGCAATAACCCCTGGACCATACCTGCGCGACCACTGGTATTTTTTTGATTACGCAGTTTATCGGCCAGCTGATACGCCAGTTTGTGCGCCTGTTCAGCAACTGGCTGCGGCAGGCGGGCTTGTTCCAGCAGCATAGAAACCGCTTCGGTTTCCGGGCGGCGATAGGCCGCGGTGATCGCGGCGCGGGAAACCGACTGGGGCAATATTTGCTCGGCAAAGTCGAGGAATGGCTGGTGTGGTTCCTCTGCCGGAGTCGGTGCTTCATCGCTCTCATTGGCCGCGCCAGAAAGCAGCGCAGGTAGCTCCGGCAGAGTATCGCTGTTTTCCAGTTGTTCGAGATAAGAAAAAATCGCCTGCTTAATTAACCAGTGTGGTGTGCGATCGATACGTGTCGCGGCAGACTTAATACGCTCACGCGTCGCGTCGTCCAGCTTAACCCCCATGGTGGTGGTTCCCATGCCATTACTCCTGTTGTTCAGAAAGGTGCAACTTAACGTTATCGTGAAATATCCATGATGTTGCAACTTTGTGCAACCATGTTAAATGTGACATGCGTAGCAAGCTTAAAAATGAATGAAATGTTAATAAAAGAAATCGATATGACAGGGATTAAAAAAATAACTCAGACTTTTTCTCTGCGGCAGTTAACATTTTTGAAAGGTGCAACCGCAAAAAATGTGAGAGAGTGCAACCTGATGAAAAATAGTGTCGCTGAGCACTAAAATTTAATGTAAATGGTGTGTTAAATCGATTGTGAATAACCAGCGCTTCCGGCAGGATACGGTCGCCCTGGTAAAACATAAACTCTGTTACCCCGTTCCGGTGGCAGATATAACGGCAAGTTTCGACATTGCCGATAATAATTTTTTGGAGACTTTAGATGGCTATTAGCACACCGATGTTGGTGACATTTTGTGTCTATATCTTTGGCATGATATTGATTGGGTTTATCGCCTGGCGATCAACGAAAAACTTTGACGACTATATTCTGGGCGGTCGTAGTCTTGGGCCATTCGTGACGGCATTATCGGCGGGTGCGTCGGATATGAGCGGCTGGCTGTTAATGGGGTTGCCGGGCGCTGTTTTTCTTTCCGGGATTTCCGAAAGCTGGATCGCCATTGGCCTGACATTAGGCGCGTGGATTAACTGGAAGCTGGTGGCCGGGCGGTTGCGTGTGCATACCGAATACAACAATAACGCCTTAACACTGCCGGATTATTTCACCGGGCGCTTTGAAGATAAAAGCCGCATTTTGCGCATTATCTCTGCGCTGGTTATTTTGCTGTTCTTCACCATTTATTGCGCTTCGGGCATTGTGGCAGGCGCGCGTCTGTTTGAAAGTACCTTTGGCATGAGCTACGAAACGGCTCTGTGGGCGGGCGCTGCGGCGACGATCCTTTACACCTTTATTGGCGGTTTCCTCGCGGTGAGCTGGACTGACACTGTACAGGCCAGCCTGATGATTTTTGCCCTGATCCTGACGCCGGTTATCGTCATTATCAGTGTCGGTGGCTTTGGTGACTCGCTGGAAGTGATCAAACAAAAGAGCATCGAAAACGTTGATATGCTCAAAGGTCTGAACTTTGTTGCCATTATCTCACTGATGGGTTGGGGGCTGGGTTACTTCGGGCAGCCGCACATTCTGGCGCGTTTTATGGCGGCGGATTCTCACCACAGCATTGTCCATGCGCGTCGTATTAGTATGACCTGGATGATCCTCTGCCTGGCAGGGGCGGTGGCTGTCGGCTTCTTTGGGATTGCTTACTTTAACGATCATCCGGCGTTGGCTGGTGCGGTAAATCAGAACGCCGAGCGTGTGTTTATCGAACTGGCGCAAATTCTGTTTAACCCGTGGATTGCCGGGATTCTGCTGTCGGCAATTCTGGCGGCGGTAATGTCAACCTTAAGTTGCCAGCTGCTGGTGTGCTCCAGTGCGATTACCGAAGATTTGTACAAAGCGTTTCTGCGTAAACATGCCAGCCAGAAAGAGCTGGTGTGGGTAGGGCGTGTGATGGTGCTGGTGGTGGCGCTGGTGGCGATTGCGCTGGCGGCAAACCCGGAAAACCGCGTGCTGGGCTTAGTGAGCTACGCGTGGGCAGGCTTTGGCGCGGCGTTTGGTCCAGTGGTGCTGTTCTCGGTGATGTGGTCACGCATGACGCGTAACGGTGCGCTGGCGGGGATGATCATCGGTGCGCTGACGGTTATCGTCTGGAAACAGTTCGGCTGGCTGGGACTGTACGAAATTATTCCGGGCTTTATCTTCGGCAGTATTGGGATTGTAGTGTTTAGTTTGCTGGGTAAAGCGCCGTCAGCGGCGATGCAAAAACGCTTTGCCGAGGCCGATGCGCACTATCATTCGGCTCCGCCGTCACGGTTGCAGGAAAGCTAAGGGACTTAGCCTGCGGCGGTTTTGTTTGGCTTCAGCAGCGGGTTGCGCTCCCTTAATGTGCCTCGCCATATAAATTGAATGGTGCAGGGAGCGCGCAGGGGGCGGCCAATCGCCGCCGCCCCCTGCTGTCCCGGCCTTCGGGGAACGCTTCAGCGATTTTGACGCCACCAACACCCGAGCTGTTATTATGTTCCGGGCAAAAAGTTAGATTTGATAATCGCGGATGGACGAAATTGCTTGATACACCCGCTTATCAGTTTTACATGGAAGCTCTGATGCATTGAGTCTGGACAGTTTTGTCGGCTGGATACGGCGTTTACGCGGCATCCGGCAAGAACACATGGTTCTTTGCAAACAATCCCATCTTTCTACCCTGGAATAATCGTTTATATCCCTTGGCATTACCTCTCTTTGTTTACATTCCAACATCATTTTATAAACATTCCGCTTGTGTTTTTCTTTGCCGTAATGATAATCGCTATCACTGCGATTTACTTTTCTTTGCATAGATTGACTCAGAAAAACGTTTAAGGGTGGGTGGCATGTTTGTTCCGTTTCTCATTATGTTGCGCGAAGGACTTGAAGCCGCGCTGATTGTCAGTTTGATTGCCAGCTATCTTAAGCGTACCCAGCGAGGCCGATGGATTGGTGTGATGTGGATTGGCGTGTTGCTTGCCGCTGCGTTGTGCCTGGGCTTGGGTATCTTCATTAACGAAACCACCGGCGAATTTCCGCAAAAAGAACAGGAACTGTTTGAAGGTATCGTGGCGGTGATCGCCGTGGTGATCCTTACCTGGATGGTTTTCTGGATGCGCAAAGTGTCGCGCAACGTCAAAGTGCAACTGGAACAGGCAGTCGATAGCGCATTGCAGCGTGGAAATCATCATGGCTGGGCGCTGGTGATGATGGTCTTTTTTGCCGTTGCAAGGGAAGGGCTGGAGTCGGTCTTTTTCCTGCTGGCGGCATTTCAACAAGATGTCGGGATCTGGCCGCCGCTGGGTGCAATGCTCGGTCTTGCTACTGCCGTGGTGCTAGGCTTCCTGCTCTACTGGGGCGGTATTCGCCTCAATCTTGGTGCATTTTTTAAATGGACCAGCCTGTTTATTCTCTTCGTCGCCGCAGGGCTGGCAGCTGGTGCCATTCGCGCATTTCATGAAGCCGGATTGTGGAACCACTTTCAGGAAATCGCCTTCGATATGAGTGCGGTGCTCTCAACTCACTCGCTGTTTGGCACGCTGATGGAAGGGATTTTTGGCTATCAGGAAGCGCCGAGCGTCAGCGAAGTCGCCGTCTGGTTTATTTATCTCATCCCGGCGCTGGTGGCATTTGCTCTGCCACCACGCGCAGGGGCGACAGCGTCTCGCTCCGCGTAACAAATACGACGCAAACTCTTGCTTAGTTACAACATACTTTAAAGGGATAGTCTCGTCATGACCATTAACTTCCGCCGTAACGCATTGCAGTTGAGCGTGGCTGCGCTGTTTTCTTCTGCTTTTATGGCTAACGCCGCTGATGTGCCGCAGGTCAAAGTGACCGTGACGGATAAGCAGTGCGAACCGATGACCATTACGGTTAACGCCGGGAAAACACAGTTCATTATTCAGAACCACAGCCAGAAGGCGCTGGAGTGGGAGATCCTCAAAGGCGTGATGGTGGTGGAAGAGCGGGAAAATATCGCCCCTGGCTTTAGCCAGAAAATGACGGCGAATTTACAGCCTGGCGAATACGATATGACCTGCGGTCTGCTGACTAACCCGAAAGGGAAGTTGATCGTCAAAGGTGAGGCAACGGCGGATGCGGCGCAAAGTGATGCGCTGTTAAGTCTTGGTGGTGCAATTACTGCATATAAAGCGTATGTCATGGCGGAAACCACGCAGCTGGTGACCGACACCAAAGCCTTTACCGACGCGATTAAAGCAGGCGATATCGAAAAAGCGAAAGCACTGTATGCACCGACGCGCCAGCACTATGAGCGTATTGAACCGATTGCTGAACTGTTCTCCGATCTGGATGGCAGCATTGACGCCCGTGAAGATGATTACGAGCAAAAAGCCGCCGACCCAAAATTCACTGGTTTCCACCGTCTGGAAAAAGCATTGTTTGGCGACAACACCACCAAAGGGATGGATCAGTACGCTGAGCAGCTTTATACCGATGTGGTCGATTTGCAAAAACGCATCAGTGAACTGGCTTTCCCACCTTCAAAAGTGGTCGGCGGCGCAGCCGGACTGATTGAGGAAGTGGCAGCCAGCAAAATTAGCGGTGAAGAAGATCGCTACAGCCACACCGATCTGTGGGATTTCCAGGCTAACGTTGAAGGCTCGCAGAAAATTGTCGATTTGCTGCGTCCACAACTGCAAAAAGCCAACCCGGAACTGCTGGCAAAAGTCGATGCCAACTTTAAAAAGGTCGATACCATTCTGGCGAAATACCGTACTAAAGACGGTTTTGAAACCTACGACAAATTGACCGATGCCGACCGGAATGCACTGAAAGGACCGATTACTGCGCTGGCGGAAGATCTGGCGCAACTTCGCGGTGTGCTGGGACTGGATTAAGCGTTATGCAGTATAAAGATGAAAACGGCGTGAATGAACCGTCACGCCGACGTTTACTGAAAGTGATAGGTGCACTGGCGCTGGCGGGAAGTTGTCCGGTCGCTCATGCACAAAAAACGCAAAGTGCGCCGGGTACGCTTTCACCGGATGCTCGCAATGAGAAACAGCCGTTTTATGGTGAGCATCAGGCAGGGATCCTGACGCCACAACAGGCCGCAATGATGCTGGTGGCGTTTGATGTGCTTGCCAGCGATAAAGCCGATCTTGAGCGGTTGTTTCGCTTGTTGACTCAGCGTTTTGCTTTTCTGACTCAGGGCGGAGCAGCACCAGAAACGCCAAATCCGCGCCTGCCACCACTCGATTCCGGCATTCTTGGCGGCTACATTGCGCCCGATAATCTCACCATCACGTTATCGGTGGGTCACTCATTGTTTGATGAGCGCTTTGGCCTTGCGCCACAGATGCCAAAAAAGCTGCAGAAGATGACGCGTTTCCCCAACGACTCGCTGGATGCGGCGTTATGTCATGGTGATGTGTTGCTACAGATTTGCGCCAACACCCAGGACACGGTTATCCATGCGCTGCGCGATATCATCAAACACACGCCGGATTTGCTCAGTGTGCGCTGGAAGCGGGAAGGGTTTATTTCCGATCACGCGGCGCGTAGTAAAGGCAAAGAGACGCCGATTAATTTGCTGGGTTTCAAAGACGGCACTGCCAATCCCGATAGCCAGAATGATAAGTTGATGCAAAAAGTGGTGTGGGTAACGGCAGATCAGCAGGAGCCTGCGTGGACAATCGGTGGCAGCTATCAGGCAGTACGCTTGATTCAGTTTCGAGTGGAATTTTGGGACAGAACGCCGCTGAAAGAACAGCAGACGATTTTTGGCCGTGATAAGCAAACCGGTGCGCCGCTGGGAATGCAGCATGAGCATGATGTGCCTGATTACGCCAGCGACCCGGAAGGGAAGGTGATCGCGCTGGACAGCCATATCCGGCTGGCGAATCCCCGCACGGCGGAGAGTGAGTCCAGCCTGATGCTGCGTCGTGGCTACAGTTATTCACTGGGCGTCACCAACTCCGGGCAACTGGATATGGGGTTGCTGTTTGTCTGCTACCAACACGATCTGGAAAAAGGCTTCCTGACAGTACAAAAAAGGCTCAATGGCGAAGCGCTGGAGGAATACGTTAAACCTATCGGCGGCGGTTATTTTTTTGCGCTGCCGGGGGTGAAGGACGCGAACGATTATTTCGGAAGCGCGTTATTGCGGGTTTAATGTTTTTAGGCGGATAAGGCATTTGTGCGCAGATGCCTGATGCGACGCTTGCGCGTCTTATCATGCCTACAATCAGTGCGGGTTTGGTAGGCTGGATAAGGCGTTCACGCCGCATCCGGCGATCGTGCACTGATGCCTGATGCAAATCCTGCTGAAAGCACACAGCTTTTTTCATCACTGTCATCACTCTGTCATCTTTCCAGTAGAAACTAATGTCACTGAAATGGTGTTTTATAGTTAAATATAAGTAAATATATTGTTGCAATAAATGCGAGATCTGTTGTACTTATTAAGTAGCAGCGGAAGTTCCCGGCAGTGATAGTCAGTCACTATGGAGATCGCGGATGGTAACGTCCTGTACTGGACATGTTTTAGATAATCAACGCGCCACCACTCGCGGAGTTTTCTCCTCCGGTAGTCATCTCGTCACTTTGCATTTTCAACCTCATCCTTTCTTTTCATGTGTTACCGACGCCGTAAACGGTGCGCGTAGCCGTTTTTCGGCATTTTATCCAAAAGCAAACTATGGCTTACAAGGAAGCCAACCCTCTGATGTTCGTGCGCATAATCGCGCTGCCAACGGCGCGTGTGATGAATACAAACAACTCAAGGTGCTCTCCATGGGAAGACAAAAAGCAGTGATCAAAGCTCGTCGCGAGGCAAAACGTGTGCTGAGACGGGATTCGCGCAGCCATAAGCAGCGTGAAGAAGAATCGGTCACCTCGCTTGTGCAGATGGGCGGCGTAGAAGCCATTGGTATGGCCCGCGACAGTCGCGATACTTCGCCCATCCTCGCGCGAAATGAAGCGCAATTGCACTATCTGAAGGCTATTGAGAGTAAGCAGCTGATATTCGCCACGGGCGAAGCCGGGTGCGGAAAAACCTGGATCAGCGCAGCAAAAGCGGCAGAGGCCCTGATACATAAGGATGTCGACAGGATTATCGTCACCCGTCCAGTTCTGCAAGCCGATGAAGATCTTGGCTTCTTACCTGGAGATATCGCAGAAAAGTTTGCTCCCTATTTTCGCCCGGTCTACGACGTGCTGGTCCGGCGCTTAGGGGCTTCCTTTATGCAGTACTGCCTGCGACCGGAAATAGGGAAGGTGGAAATTGCGCCGTTCGCCTATATGCGTGGACGTACCTTTGAAAATGCAGTCGTCATTCTTGACGAGGCGCAGAATGTGACTGCCGCGCAAATGAAAATGTTTTTAACCCGCCTCGGGGAGAACGTGACGGTTATCGTCAACGGTGATATCACGCAATGCGATTTGCCTCGCGGCGTGTGCTCCGGATTAAGTGACGCGCTGGAACGTTTCGAAGAAGATGAAATGGTTGGGATCGTCCGGTTCGGTAAAGAGGACTGCGTACGTTCGGCACTTTGCCAACGTACGCTGCATGCCTACAGTTAAGTGTGTTATCGGTGCAGAGCCCGGGCGAACCGGGCTTTGTTTTGGGTGTTTATGCCCGGACTAGCGCTTTTTCTGAAACAACCATTTTTATTTGCCCCTGGCTGGTGAAGTGTACGCTCATCCTGTGGCTTTTTTGTAGTTGCTGATAGAGCTCATCAGGTATTGCTAAGCTCTCTGCATATTCTTGCGGCGTATATTGGTAGGCTGCATGATGCTGCTGTTTTTGAAAACGCAGCTTATTGTACAGCGCCCAGACAATTAACACGACGGCATTCGCCACTGCCAGCAAAAAATAGAACTGAAGTCGGCTTCTGGCCTCGCTTTGCCAGTAATAACCCGTCAGCAGATCCATGGCGAATAAGAATATGAACAACGCAAATAATGTCCACAAGATGGTTGTGGCAACATAATCAACCAGTAAACGTACTGGTGATTGTCGGGTCGTAATAATTAAATTGTTCATATTAACCTCTCAGAATCCCGCGATCGGGACTTACCCAACGGGCGCGTTGCTTTTTAGGCATCAACATGACTCGTGTAAATGATACCAATGTCGTTGCCAGGCTCAGCATCCAGAAAATAACCGGGAACCAAATAATCCAGAAAAGCGATGAAGTCAGATTATGCTCATAGCGATTCTCGATCATCAGGCTGACAATAAATTGCAGTAAACATAACGTACACAATAATATTCCGGCAGTATGTGTCGCAGCGATATGTGTCAATTCAATATTTAACGGTACACCGGCAAGTTGGACTGCGTAAATAATGAAACCGACCAGGCAGGTGAAGGCCCATATTGTCGTCAGGCAGTATTCAAAAAACAGCGGCCACATTCGAAAGTTTTCTTTGCGCCACAACCTTGTCATATTTTTGAGGAATACTTCTGCACCGCCCTGAGCCCAGCGCAGGCGCTGTTTCCACAGCCCTTTTAACGTTTCAGGCATTAATATCCAGCACAGTGCCCGTGGCTCGTAAAAAATCGTCCACTGATTCAACTGCAGCTTCCAGCTAATATCAATATCTTCGGTGATCATATCGTCACTCCAGTAACCCACTTCTGCCAGGGCGCTGCGACGAAATGCGGCAATAACACCGGAAACGGTAAATACGTTTCCATAGATACGCTGGGTTCGCTTGATCAAACCAATAATTGAGGAATACTCGCCAACCTGAATTTTACCCACCAGGGTAGAACGTGTTCGAATACGAGGATTACCGGTTACGGCACCCACACGCGGGTTGTACAACATCGGTTCCACAATATATGCCGCCGCATCGCGGTCTAATAACGCATCGCCATCAATGCACACCAGATATTCACTTTTCGCCGCGGCAGCTCCGGTTTTAAGCGCAATGGCTTTCCCCTGGTTTTGCGCCAGATGAATGACCCGCAAATGGGGAATTTGTGCAGCCATGCGATCCAGGATGGCACGGGTTTTATCTGTTGAACCGTCATTTACGGCAATAACTTCAATGTTCTCATAACGCTGTGCTAAAGCGGCGTGTATGGTTTCCTCAACGTTTTTCTCCTCATTAAAACAGGGAATGATAATGGAGATAGACGGATTATCTTTCAACTGGGGAGCTGGTGCGTTTTCTCCCCACGGCCAGTGGCGTTCACGATAGACCCAGAAATAGACGCCGCCAACAATCCACATAATGGACATAAAAAACGGCCAGAAGAAAACGAACCTCATCATCAGTTCACCAGAGTGAAAGTACGCTACGCATAGGGGTATGCATAACACCAGACATAATATAAAAAACGATACGATGCGATTAATCATTTTTCGGATACCAGGCTGTTGAAAACTCAGGACGAATAAGGTCTATTTCAGGTTGGTTATGCAGAAAATTGTCGGGATAATAACCATAGTTTTTCACTCCATTCAGTTGTAATAGGCTCATCCAGTGAGCGAGTTGTTGCGAAGAAATAGCCTGATGCTGACCATTTTTCTGCCAGTTTTGTGCCTGTAATTCTAAAATAGATTTGTCTTTAGCCTGAGGGATGTTTTTAATTTGATTGGTCAATTGTATTAACCATTGGTCAGCCGATTTTTCTGCGACACCTTCCAGATAAGGCATAGCCATAATAGCGGTCCAGTCATAGCTTTTTAGGAAATCAGCATAGTTCTGTGCAAACCAGGCTTCACTTTCAGGTTGTATTACCGGAAGTGCAAAAATATTTCGTGCAGTTTTAATATGTGGACCGCGAATGGCTTTTACGCGCGCACTAAGTTCTAAAGTGAAGTCAGTTAACGCACGACTTTTAAAGCGGGCCCACTGTTTAAATTGCTCCGGGTTTTGTCGAATTTCGCTCAGACTCCCGCTAAAGCCTGCTTGCTGATAAGCCGTGATAGCCGGTGCACTGGCATCTTCATAATCTGAAAGCAAAGCATCATCGTGGAACAATATGCCATCAAAAGCAGCATGTCCGGCAAGATCTTCATATAACATGCCAACTTGTGCTCTGACTCTGTCATCGAAAGGAGAGAGACGGTGATATTGTTCAGGATGAATTTGTGCTTTTTTCTCCCCTGTTGGTAAGTATTTTACTCGCGTTAATGTGGGATCTAAATCCCAGCTTAATACCGGCATCCACGCATAGATGTTTACACCTGAGCGGGTACGTAATTGCCAGGCAACCCGACTAAAAATATCTGCTTTCATTGGTAGCAAACGATTTGGAAACCAGACCTCTTTGACCAGCCCATCACCATCGGGATCAGCAAATGCCTGCAAATACACGGTTGATATTTGCATATCTTTCACCCGCTGAATTAGCACATCAATATTGCGATCCATTTGCTGGAGGTTTTCGTCATAAACGTAATCAAGATCGATATGCATTATCCGTTGTGGTGATTTTTCCTGTACGGTAATAATTTGCTGGGCAAACTCTTTTAATGAGGGATTATTGGCGATTAATACCCGCGGAATGGAATCCAATTGCGACGCATTTGCCAAACCTGATTCAAGGGTGAAGAACATGTCATAACCGAGTTTTTTTAATTCCTCTATCGCTATGCCATTCGCTTCGCCATAAGGCCAAACAAAAACGTGTGGATTTACCTCAACCTTTGTACGCAGGTATTCCGTCATTTTTACAGCATCCAGACGAATTCTTTCCCGGTATTCTGCTGCGGTTTCATACCGTGCGTGGTCAGTAAAATATGCACGATTTACATATACAGGCAATAAGCTGCCGGTGGCATTAGCCTGAATACCGTAGTGAGAATTCCATGTATGAGAAGCGAGCTCAACGAGCCGGGAACGCGCAACTTCTCGCACTTGTTGCCACGTGGCAAAATATTCTCGATCGACCAACTCATCGCCAAATTTTACTTGTTTATCCGCTGGCGTATCGACCCAACTGCCGACGGGGGCCCATACAGCAGGCCACTGGAAGGCCTGAAGAATTGGGAAGACGCGGGTATAAAAACTCTGGTAGCCGTCATCAAAAGTCAGCACTACAGCTTTTTCCGGTAGCGGTTTTCCTCCTCGATGTGCTTCACGAATTTGAGCAATACTGACCGGTTGATAACCGTTCTCGCGCAGCCAGGCAAATTGTTCACGCAGTGCTGATGTCCGCACTGACATAAAACGCTGGTCGGCAGCTTCGTCTTCAACGTTATGCCATGAAATCGCTACAAAACCATTATGCGGCCACGGTTGCTCGGCGAGTAAAGATTCGCGATCCTGTGGCGGTATAAATGATGTTCTTGACTGGCTAATGCACGCGGTGAGCATAATTATACTCACCAGCATCAGGAGATATTTATTTCCATTACGTAACATATTTATCCTTAAAATCTGAATGTCATATCGAATTCAACGTATAAGTTGTGTTCTCTGTCACCGTCATAAGGTCGTTTTTCCCAGCGTAGCGTTGCGCCAGCATCAATCACGTCATTCCAACTAATGCGTTGCCCGTAGCCGAGTTGGGTGACGACATCCGTGCCATAATGTTTTTGCCAGGAGGCACCAACACCTGCGCTGAATATTTGCTCCCAGCTATTTTCATAGCTTCGCCATAACAAATGGCTTGCCTCAAATGCCGGAACAATATCGAACGTTTTTATAGGGTTGTAGTATGGGGTATCGTGTTCTGTATTTTGTTCGTAATACAGACTGGGTAGGAAATCGACAATCAAATATGGTGAAGACCAGATGCGTTCCTGACCCTCAAGTGAGACTTCATGACGCTGGTTACTGTCGGAAAAATCAGTGAAAGCCCAGGAGACACCGTACTTACGCCGCTCATTTTGATACCAGCGAACATAAGCCTGAGCACTGTTGCCTGTAACACCATTTTTCATTGCCCGTAATGGAACGCGGTGAGAGAGGCGTTCCAGTTGCGAACCAATACGCCAGTTATCATTAAAATCATACCAGCCAGACAGGCGCGCGCCGGGTTTATGCTCATGATTGAAAACGCGTTCAGCGTACTCTGCCTCGAGCCAGATATTACGTGACCGCCACTCAACACCCGCAAGCCAGTCGCGAACAATCCCTTTTCCTTCGCTAAATTGTCCATCGGCATAACCGAATCCAGCAAAACCGCGCCAGTTATCCTTCAGCGGTGGTGAATAAACGATGGTGGTTAAGTCGACATCATGTTTACCACTATCCGGGCCTTCGGCATCAATTCCTGTTGAGCCAGCGATACGAAGCTCTGCAAGATTATGTACATCAACCGCACGTTTTAATCGTACAACGCCGGGATCTTGCGGTTCACGTTCGACAACATCGTGCGTTAAGACAGCTGCCTGCTGCCATTCTTGTAACGTTAATGCTGTCCAGGCTTGTTCAACCTCCAGATTAATATTACGTGGCTCGATCACTTCTGCTTTTTTTAATTCATTTTCTGCTGCACGAGGCCAACCGCGGGCTTGTAACACACTCGCGTAATCAATGCGCAGTCCCTGATTTCCTGGTGCGTTATAAGCAAGCTCTCTGGCTGTCATTTCAGCCTGAGGAAGATCATTACTATATTTTGCTACGGTTGAGAGAAACGAATGCCCCTGTAACCAGGTATCATTCGGGATGCTCGTAGGCGTGCCCATTAACCGAAGGAAAGGCGGCGAAGTATTAATGGTATGTTGGGTGACAGTTAGCGCGCCCGGATAATTTTCACTCTCCAGGTGGCTGTAAAAGAGATCCGCAAGTTCTTCATCGGATAAATCCGGGGCAATGGTCTCCTTGTGATAAAAGAGCTCGGTCATTATTGACTGTGCTTTTTTCGGCTGATGATCTTTGAGATAAGCCGATGCAACCCAATATTGCCCCCAGGGCGGAATAATTTGCCCCGTCTTTTTTAATCGCTGATAGTGAGAAATAACGTCTTTATAACGATCGCGAGTTAATAACGCGCCAAGATGATCAACCTGAATACGCTGGTACTGGGCAGTGCGGTCTGGGTTATCGTGCCACAGAATTTCTAATGCAGCGTATTGGGCGAGGGCGCGATCGGCAATGGCATAACGTTCACTTTCACTGCGCGTAGGCATAAACGACAGTCTGACCAGTTCGGCATGAATATCAGCGCGAATATCTGGCGTTAAATTGGCATCGTCAATCGCGGCAGCAAGTTGATTATTACGTAATGCCTGCACGTATTCTGTGGGATATTGTTGCGTAGATGCATTTTCAGGTAATGACTCTGTCATCGCCCGTAATTCATCCTGATGACGCCCCGCCAGTTTATAGATATAGGCTTCTGCGAGTAAATTGGCTTTGTCCGGTGCTCCAGAGTTAAGCTGCTTAAGTTTAACCAGCGCAGTATCATAGTGACCAGCATCTGCCAGGGTTAAAATTTGTCCCCGTTGATAATCCTTATTTTGCGGCTCCAGAGAGAGCGCCTTTTGCCACAGTGTAAGCGAGTTTTGCCATTGTTGCAGGTTACGATAAGCGACGGCGACAGCTGCATAACCACGCGCTGGTAATTGCTGATGACGGTAGCGGTTGTAAACGGTAATAACCTGTTTATCTTGCCCGGCCCATAAGGCAATCTGTAACCAGTCAGCAATTTGGTTATTGCTGAGTGCTGATTTTAGTGCAAACCATGACAAAGCTGGCTGAGTATTACCCTTGCGAGCTTCAATAATCAATGCATCATAGGCGTTATTAACAGCACTCTTCGCCGCGGGACTCGCTGCTAAAAATGCGGCAGTAAGAAGTTTCAAAGCCCATTTGGTTTTCGGGCACCTTTTTCTGCTACTTGAATACATCCTGTATTACTCCATGTATTGCCAAAATCTCTCTCTGTATCTAATTACAGGTAACTGAAAAGAAAGATATTTTTGCACCTCATAATCCGTTATTAAACGCGGAAGAGAGACGTGAATTGTTGATGATGAGAAGAAGAAATGATGAGCAGAGTGTCCATATAAAATCCTTTTCTCGCCCGAAAATCCATTCCAATGATGAGGATCTTCAGGAATACGGCATAAATCCCAATGCCTTTTTCAAAATAAATTAGGATTAAAATAATTAAATCAGTAAATTCCGATGCATGATTTCGGATTTTTCGAAAGTCCTGATGAAAGGCTGCGCTACGGCACTCACGGATTTAATTGTTATTCCTAATGTATCTATGAATTAATGTTTTATAAGGATTTTCTATAACCATTTATAAGTATTTTCAAGCCTGGCTTGTTGCAAACAATGTATAAAGCACTTAGGCAATAATAATTACATTCAGCAACTATCATCATCGGTATTGTTTGTGGGCGGAATTTCATATTGACAACAGTACAGTTCTTATATCTATTAATAATAGAAAGGGATCTACAACCTACAGATTGGTGTAGCTTTATGGAAAAAGACTATTTGAGAATTAGTAGTACTGTATTAGTGAGCTTATTGTTTGGGCTTGCTTTGGTTTTGGTGAATAGTTGGTTTAATCAGCCAGGCGTTGAGGAAGTTGTTCCACGATCAACCTATCTGATGGTAATGATTGCTTTATTTTTTATCGATACTGTTGCATTTATTTTTATGCAGTTGTATTTCATTTATGACCGTAGGCAATTTTCAAACTGTGTACTTAGTTTGGCTTTTCTGAGTTGTTTGATTTACTTTGTTATAACCGTCATTATCATTCAGCAAATTATTGAGGAGCGTTTGACAAGCAGTGTTGTCCAAAATGACATTGCAATCTATTATTTGTTTCGTCAGATGAGTTTGTGCATATTAATATTTCTGGCATTGGTGAATAAAGTTAGTGAAAACACAAAACAGCGCAATTTATTTTCCAAAAAAATGACTTTGTGCATAAGTTTGTTTTTTGTTTTTGGGGGGCCGATAGTTGCTCACATACTTTCTAGTCATTATGAGAGCTACAATTTACACATTGCCGAGTTAACCAATGAAAATGGTCAGGTGGTTTGGAAAGCCTCATATGTTACCATAATGATTTTCATGTGGTTAACCTTGCTTTCGGTTAATCTATACTTTAATGGTTTACGCTATGATATCTGGAATGGAGTGACGGTGATTGCTTTTTGTGCCGTACTGTACAATATCTCTCTGTTATTTATGAGCAGGTATAGCGTGTCCACTTGGTATATTAGTCGCACTATTGAAGTAGTCAGTAAGTTAACCGTTATGGTAATATTTATGTGCCATATATTCAGTGCGCTACGAGTAACAAAGAACATTGCACATCGCGATCCCTTAACCAATATATTTAACAGAAATTATTTTTTTAATGAACTGACAGTTCAATCAGCATCAGCCCAAAAAACGCCTTATTGCGTCATGATTATGGATATCGACCACTTCAAAAAAGTCAACGACACCTGGGGGCATCCGGTTGGCGATCAGGTGATAAAAACAGTGGTGAATATCATTGGGAAAAGCATACGACCAGATGACCTTTTAGCGCGCGTCGGCGGCGAAGAGTTTGGCGTCTTGCTGACGGACATCGATACTGAACGTGCGAAAGCTTTAGCGGAAAGGATTCGGGAAAATGTTGAGCGTTTAACTGGCGATAATCCTGAATACGCTATACCACAAAAAGTGACGATTAGTATTGGCGCTGTTGTGACTCAGGAAAATGCGTTAAACCCAAATGAGATCTATCGACTGGCTGATAACGCACTTTACGAGGCGAAAGAGACCGGGCGTAATAAGGTGGTTGTGAGGGATGTGGTGAATTTTTGTGAGTCACCATAAAGCGGCATTTTGATCCTACCCACGTAATATGGACACAGGCCTAAGCGAGGTTCTTGTTTTCAAAT